>Ga0256405_10000217_pt1 | contig 194113 bp, 195 predicted proteins | sample RumenRJG_02DNA_FD_189096 | JGI IMG/M metagenome (GOLD analysis project Ga0256405, IMG submission 189096) | Bovine rumen microbial communities from Lethbridge, Alberta, Canada - RJG_02 | ecosystem: Host-associated > Mammals > Digestive system > Stomach > Rumen | place: Canada: Alberta... | reverse complement strand
GTAATATTTATATGATAAGTAGACATCAAGATGCTGACTATGTAACAAGCAGTTATACAGGGAAAGACAATAAAAAATACTGGGGGAAATATCATTTTTTAGAGACAATGGGAAATTTAGAAGATGCCGTTGAATACAAACCAAATCGCTTGGAAGGGCAAGTCAATATGGATATTGATTTTAAAGATATTGATACTAATAGGGTATTCACAAATGAAGAAATCGGGCAAATGCCTACAGATGAATATTCAAGATTAGAAAATTTTATAAATCAACAAGTCGCAGCAGGCAAAGTTATGCCTGAGGCTCAAGCAAAACAACAAGTGCAGGCAGGGAATTTGATCTATGTAAATTCATATACCCGTTCTGATGGTACAGAAGTAAAAGGTTATTACCGCAGCAGACCTGGCATTTAGCAATATATCTAAAAAGGCGGGATTTTAATCCCGCCTTTTTATTCCTATATTCTGTTATTCCAAACACCGCCTTGTCTGTCAACAAAAGCATCATAACAAGACCAAATTCTGAAAATCCCTGTTAACCCTAAAACTGCGTGAGTTACGTTTTTTTCATAACCTTGATCATTTACCGCTTGACCAAGTCCCGGCCAAATCAATAATGATAAAGCTGCTGCTCCGACAGATCTTCCGCTGACTTTCCCGTTAGTCCCGTGAGTCCCTGCGAATGCCGGTGCTGAAAGGCTTAAAATGGCAAGAGCCAATAATGATACACATAATTTCTTCATAAATTTACCCCCTTAATTCCTTTTTGGCTTGGCGCCATAATTTATCATATTCATCTAAAGTATAATCAGTTAATGGTTTTGTGGCAAGTCCTTCCATTTTACGAAAACGTTTTTCAAATTTTTTATTCGCTTTTAAAAGAGCTTGTTCCGCATCAATTTTGTTCCAACGTGCGAGATTTACCGCTGCAAACAAGATATCCCCAAATTCTTCTTCCATGTGGGCTTTGTCTGCTTCTGCTTCTGCCTGTTTAAATTCTTCAATTTCTGAATATAAACATTGATATAAGGAATTTTCATCAGGCCATTCAAAGCCTTGCTTTACTGCCCTTTTAGAAATTTTTTGAGCACTCATAAGTGCAGCCATAGAGTGAGAAATTCCATCCATAGCAGATTTTCGTTCTGTTTTTTCTTCTGCTTTTAATTTATCCCAATTAACTTTGACTTCATTTGCATCTTTGACATTTGCATCCCCAAAAACGTGCGGATGTCTGTGAATTAGCTTATCTTTTAATTCTTTTGCAACATCTTCTATATCAAATTCATTTTTTTCAGATGCAATTTGAGAATGTAACAGTACTTGCAATAGTACGTCTCCTAGTTCTTCTCTCAGGTGTGACATGTCATTTTCATCAATTGCGTCAACTGCTTCATAAGCTTCTTCTATCATATTTGGACGCAAAGTTTGGTGAGTCTGTTCTCTATCCCAAGGACAACCGTCAGGTGCTCTCAATTTCGCTATTACTGCTATTAGTTCTTCTAAATTTTTGTACTTCATATTGATATTTTATCACAAATCATACAAAAGGTTGATTTAATATAAGAGTCCTATGCTAAACTTAATGAGTGGATATAGTCAAAGAAAGAGGTAAATATGTCAACAGTTGAAAAAATTAGTCAATTAAGTCACCGTATTTTTAATACGACACTTAACGAAAAAACAGTAGCAAGATCTTCAAATCCTTTTGCTGCTTCAAATTTCCAAAAAAATATTTTAACAGAAGATGTTTTTGAATCAAGTTCAAAAGCAGGTACTGTAGGTAATATAACCAGCCATACAAAGAGAATTTATTCAACTTTTGTAGGCTCTATTAATGATTTTGGTAAAAAATTCTATGAAGGTATTGAATCAATAAAAGAATTCTGCGCAGGTGTAAAAGATACCGTAGTAGCAGGATGGAACAGAATTGTTGATTTAGGAAAAACTGAAGTTGATTTAGTTGGCGGAATTAAAGATTTATATAACGGCACTAAAAATATACTAGGTACAGATGTAGGTTCAATTGTTAATACAAGAGGACATGAAATTGCTAAAATGTCAAAAATGGATCCTCATACTCAAGTTAAACCTATGTTGATTGATAGTATTGAAGCTTTACAAGCAGAGTTGCAAAGAGCATAATAGAGGAGATTTTATAAATGAATACAACAATTAAGAATACAAAAAGTTTTAACAGAGTAAGTGATATTATTGACTCTTTGACAATTAATCCAAACCCTGATTCAATAGCTGTATTGGAAGAAATCGGTACAAATTCATCTATTGATGATGTTAGAGAAATGACTGCTCGTGCACTTGTTAAAAGAAATGTTCCTGAATCATTATCTGTAGTTATTTCTAATAAGGGTAAAGGGATTAATGATATGTCCACTGTTGTTGCTATGAGCACAATTAATGCTTTACTTTCTTTAGAAGATAAAGAAGAAGCTATGAAAGTTCTTGAACACACAATTTCAAGTGACGAATTTGTTGACGAAGTTAAAGAAAATGCTCGTTCAGTTAAAGCATTAATGGCTTTGAGCTAATTCTGATTTATATATATAAAAGACCGGATAAGTATTTATTCGGTCTTTTTTTTGTTTATTAGTGCAGTTTAGAAATCTTTAAACCAAAAATTTCTTCAAGATTAAAAACTTCAAGCGTTTTAGCAATTAGTGTATTGGGGGAGAGTTCATTTAGGTGCGGGAAACAGCCAAATATTTTTGCATTATGAGTATATTCTTTTATAAGATGCGGAAAATATTTTTGTTCTATATTATTTGATTCAATATCATATTCATTAACGATAATTCCAAAAAGATTTACTTTGTTTGATTTTATGTAAGATACGGATGATATTACTTCATCAATAGTGGATTTTTGTGCATTTACAATGAGGATTAAAGGTATTCCTAATTCTTTTACAATATCAAGCTCTGTATGCTTTTCATCTATGGGTGTTGAGATGCTGTTTGAACCTTCTATAATATTAAATTCGGATAAATGATTAAAAGAATGATAATCATTTATGATTTTGGGGATATTTATTTTTTTTATATCTGTTTGGTATGAGCCGACAAGCGGGCTTGAAGGGCTTTGTAAATTATAGCTTGAATATGTATTGATATTCGGGTCTACGGATTTTATAAATTGCACATCATCAGAATCATATTTCATAAATGATCCTGTTTGGATTGTTTTAAAATATCCGGTCGAATATGAAAGGCTCTGCATTGTCCCTGCAAGGCCTGAGGCTATAACTGTTTTTCCTGTCTGTTTTTTTAATCCGGTTAAATATAAGCTCTGCATGTGATTATCTTATCACGAGTTTTTATTGATTGCAAAATACACTTCTTTAAGTCGTTTTTTAGTTATGTGAGTGTATAATTGTGTAGTAGAAACATCACTGTGCCCTAGTAATTCCTGTACGACACGTAAATCTGCCCCATTATCAAGTAAATGTGTTGCAAATGTATGCCTTAAAGTGTGTGGAGATATATGTTTGTGAATTTTTTCTCCTTGTTTTCTGATAAAGTTATATACATCTTGTCTTGTCATTTCTTTGCCGGAATCTCTTAACAAAAGGTGCTTACTGTCTTTTATATTGTTCTTTAATAATATGAGATCTCGTGCTTTTAAGTATTTTGTAATTGCTTGCTGAGCATTTTTACCAAATGGCACTATACGTTCTTTTGAACCTTTGCCATAACATTGAATATATTTTGCTTTTATATCTATGTTATTTAACTGTAAATTTACTAATTCAGAAACTCTTAAACCGCAATCATATAAAAGTTCTACAATCAGTGCTTCTGTCGGATTTAGATCAGAATGGATAATAGTTTTTATTTCTTCCAGAGTCATTACTTTTGGTAGCCTTTTGGGAAGTTTTGGTTGCTCTATCATTTGAGCGGGGTTTTGTGTTATAAATTCATTCGCGCTCAACCATTTGAAAAAACCTCGTAGTGACGCAATTTTCCTGACCACACTTCTGGAATTAAATTGTTTATCATGCAGCTGCATAATATATGAATTCATCTGATTTCTTTGAATTTGTGAAAATTTATTTATCCCCTTTGCACTGCAAAAATCAAGAAAATCAGTTAAATCTCTGCGATATGCATCAATTGTGTTTGATGATAAACCCTTTTCAATTTCTATATATTCAAGATATTCAGATAAAAATTGTACATCCATATATAAATATTATTCCTCAGCCATATTTGCAAGTTTGAATAAAAAGTCATCTTTTGTACTGTTGTGAAATCCTTCCGGAATAAAGTGACGTTTATATCTTTCTATTGCATATCGATCTGTCATTCCTGAAATATAATCAGTTACTATTCTTACTGCTTTATCAGGCGGGCAAATTTCTTTAACTTTATCAAGATATAAGTAAAATAATTCTCGGATTACGTTTCTTGCTTTATTTTCTTCAAGTTTTGCCGGAGAATCAATATATACATTCTCAAACATCCATTTTCTCAATTCTGTCGTATATCCCCAGGCTTCTTCACTCATAGAAATTTCTTCTTTTCCTATGGAATTATTGACGATTTCTTCTATCATTTTGCTGAGTCTTTTACTTTGATTTGAAGAAAAATAATTAATACATTCTTTCGGTAAATCATTCTCTGAGATTACTCCGGCACGGATTGAATCTTCAATATCGTGATTTATGTATGCTATTTTATCTGCAAGCTGAACAGCTTTTGCTTCAGGTGTAAGAGGTTTATAACCCCAAGAATGCGTCTTTATACCGTCAATCGTTTCTTGGCACAAATTCAAATGTTCTAAAACTTCTACAACGCGAACACTTTGCAGATTGTGGTAAAAACCGCCATCAATAATTTCATTCAAAACCCCTTCGCCGCAGTGACCGAATGGTGTATGTCCCAAGTCGTGTCCAAGAGCAATAGCTTCTGTTAAATCTTCATTTAAGTCAAGCGCTCTTGATATTGTTCTTGCAATTTGCGAAACTTCAAGTGTGTGAGTTAATCTTGTTCTAAAATGGTCATCAAATGGTGATAAAAATACTTGAGTTTTATGCTTTAATCTCCTAAATGCTTTCGAATGCAGTATTCTGTCTCTGTCTCTTTGAAAATCTGTTCTCAAATCGCTTTGTTCTTCCGGCTCTTTTCGACCTTTTGAATTTGCGGATTTTGTTGCGTATTCACTTAAATATTCAAATTCTCTTTTTTCAAGTTTCTCTCTTATTGTTTCAGTCATATTTTCCCCTTTTACATCTATTTTATAAAAATAAAACCCACTTGTTATCCTGTCTTTAGGGGAATTTTATTTAAATTTATATAATTATATTATGCATTTTTCTGTTTGGAGTAATAATTTTCAAGTAATTTGTTCGCAATATCACCAAGTCTGTTGGTGATAAACATTGTAATTAAACCCAGTGATAATGATTTTGTTCCTGCAAGTAATTTTGCATTACCGTAAAGCATAGACGCAATACCTGTTATTGCAGGCAAACCGTATTTTAAGCCGATTTCATTCCGTTCTCTGGCGTTATCTGATTGCATCAAGTAATAGCCTAATGTTCCAAGGCCGGCAGCTACTGATAGTACATCAGTTGGGGCACTGCCAAGGGTTAAATCCCTTAATTTATTAAGGTAGTCTTCTGTTTCTAAGTGTATTGATTTGTCAAGAGCTACAACGTTTCCTTTATATGCATTTTCAAGTTTTGAATATTCTTCAGGTGAGAGTATTCTTTTGTATATAGAAAGCATATTTTCAAGTTTTCCGGGTTTGTAATTTTTTAATTTGTCACTCAGTGATTGAGCATAATTGTACAATTTGTCGCCAGTTTCAGTTTTAATTTTGTTAGATGTTATTACATCGGTTATAAATTCGTCTATTTGATTTTCAATATTATTCAATATTTGTGCTCTTTCAGCTTCTTCTTTAATGTGTGATAATTTTTGGAAATTTTGGTTTAAATTTCTTAGGCGTTTAATGTTGTCGACATCTGAGACTTTTAGTAGTTTGGTCATTTCTAAAATAGTGTCATCTGCTTCTTTTGATATATCTTTCATAGAATATGAGAAAAATTTTCTTAAAGTCCACGTTTTTTGTTGAAGTTCTTTTCTTGCATTTGCAACAATTGAATCAGCAACAAATCCTTTCAAAGTATCTTTTGATAAAAACCAGAACGGGCCGTTTTTCTTAAACTGTTCTTTTAAGTCTATTAGTGTTTTACCGTATTTTTTATATCTTAGAATTTGTGCATTTTGACCGAAGTTTTTTTCATATTCTTTGAATATGTCACTTTCAATAGTTGAGAGCTCTTTTAGCCATTCTTTTCTTGTTTTTTCTACACCTTTGATATTAATAATTTCGTTATTATTTGCGGAGGACAAATTTTGAAGCATTTTTTTACTTAACTTTGTGCTATTCTTTATTTTTTCCAATGTTTCCGAATAGTTGTTTTTGACGGCTCTTCTCGCAACTTTGGCAAATACTTTGGTGATATATGAATGAATTTTACCCGTGATTTTTCCGGTTAATCTGTTATTCATGAACTTTTCAAATAATAAATCTTTAATTGTTGTGATGTTGTTGAGAGTGTCAATTTTACTTTGCAGCCAGTCTGTTACCTTTATTGAGAACTGTAAGAATTTGTTGTAAAAAGAATTATCCTCTAAATCTAGTTTTGATTGTTGTAATTTATTTTCTAAGTTTTTTCTTAAAATATTTATATTTTTTACAAAACCTTTAGGCCCCCCGCGCATAAGATAAAAAACGCCGGCTGCAGCCAGTAAAGTTGCACTCGCAATAGAAATGCCTATTGTTTTTGTGTTATGTGTTTTTCTCGCTTCTTCTGGGGAAAGTATTTCAGGCAGAGATGTTTTTATTTGAGTATTATTTTTTTGATTATACCAATATGAGTATTCCGATGGATTTATATTAAAATCGGAAAAAGAATTGTTTGTTATACTTACGTTTCCGCCTGTATTAATCATGCGACTTCACTGCCTTCGTTATATATAAAGCATGTATTTAGAAAAAATTGCTATTTTAATATGGATATTTAAAGTAATATTACGGGAACAATTCTCTATCAATCGCTTTTGCAACTTCAAATGAAGACTTTTTGTCAGACAGCTTCTCTTTAATTTGTGAAAGCCCGTAAATCATTTCTTCTCTAGCGTTTCTGTTGTATAGCAGAACTTCAATATGCTGAGCAATATTTTCTGCGCTCACATCATCTTGAATAAGCTCAGGTACAAAAGATTTATCTGCAATAATATTTGGAAGGCATACCCTTTTTATGCATCTTACAAGTAAATAAACCCAGTATAATATTTTAGGCCCTCTATATGCGATAATCATTGGGGTTTTGTATAAGCAAGCTTCAAGTGCAACTGTGCCTGATGCCAGAATTAATGCATCTGAAACACTTAAAAGAGCTTGATTTTCACCTTTAATAACTTTCACATCACAATTTCCCAAAAATTCTTGGTATACACTATCCGATAAATTCGGAGCTTGTGATAGGCAAAACTGAATTTCAGGGTGCTTCTCTTTCAAAATCTTAACCGCATCTTTAAATACTGACATTAAATATTTAAGCTCAAATACCCTTGAACCCGGAAAAACAGAAACAAGTTTCTTTTCCCTATCTAAATTGTGTTTTTTGAAAAACGCAATTTTAGATGCAGGTTGAGGAAGTTGCGATATTAAAGGATGCCCGCAATATACTACATCAATTCCATAACTTTGGTATAGCGGCACTTCAAACGGGAATATGCAAAGAACTTTATCGACATATTTTTTTATCCTTTTTATTCTGTATTTTCTGCTTGCCCATACTTGAGGTGGAATATAATAAAAGACTTTTATTCCCGCTTGTTTTAAATATTTCGATATTGAAAGATTAAAACCGCCATAGTCAATAAGCAGTACTAAATCAGGTTTGTAATCATTTTTCAGATAATCAACTAATCGTTTTCCAAGTTTTATATGATTTATAATTATTTGTGGGGAAATCCCGACAGCAGAAAGGTTCTTTATGTGTTCAAATAATTTAACCCCGGCTTCAGATAAATTATCTCCGCCAATACCTTCAAACTCGTAGTCAGAACTGATTTTTTTAAGTTCTTTAACTACATTTGAAGCATGGATTTCTCCGGAGTATTCACCTGTAATAATAAAAATCTTTTTCATCTATACTGCCATTATAACTATATTATTTTCGTCTGCATATTCAATAACTTTTTCTTGGTCAACAATAATTGTTTCGTTTGCTTCAACAGCAATCAAACTTGCTTGTTTCCTGTGCATAGTTTTTAATGTGCGCATACCAATAGCCGGAATATCAAAACGTTTGTCTTGTTTTGGCTTTGCCACTTTTACAACAACTGCATCTTTTTTGGCAAGTTTGGCCCCTCTTTTTATGCAGGCATCTGTTCCTTCAATCGCTTCAACTGCCATAATCATTTTATCTTTGATAACAACAGATTGACCTACATCTAATTTGCCCATTTCTTTTGCAAGCCAAAAACCGTAATTTACATCTTCCATTTGTTCTTTTGTTGGCTTATGTTTACCTAAAACACCCGCAGGAATCATAAGATTTTTTATAAAAATGGTTTGATCAAGAACTTCTATACCGATTTTTTTAAGCTCGTTAACTATGATAAGCATTACTTTATCATCATTCAATCTTGCGGCTTCTTTTACTAAATCTACAGCTCTTTTATCAAATTTGTGCAGCTGCAATAAAACTTTCTTATGAACTTTTCCGAGAAAAGTCAGTTGTTTTATTTCTTCATCTTTTAGTATTTTCTCCATTTTATTTACTTCGCCCGGATGGCAAGAATATACTTTTGAACAATATTTTTTTAATTCTTTAACATTATCTTTTGCCAAAGATATACAAACAACTTCAAATCCGTTATCTTTTGCATACTGTGCCATTCTTATAGGTAATATGCCATCTCCGGCAATTAATGCTTGTTTATTCTCTAATGTAATACCCACTTATATTTCCTCTTTTATCTTTTTAATGAATAAATTTTTTCGACTTCGCTTTCAGGTAATATTTTAGCACCACCAAGTAATTTTGAAAACAATAATGTTTTTGCATATGTTTCGCAAAGTTCTAATGTCATGTATGCATCTTTCATGGTTTTACCTCCGACAATAACGCCATGATTTTTCATAAGTATGACATTATATTCTTTAAAAAATTTCGAGGTGTTTTCAACCAAATCCATTGAACCCGGAATGGCATATTCTGCCAAAGGTATTTGTCTGAAAGAGAATACTATCTCAGGAAGAATATTTTCGTCTAAAGCAACTCCTGCAGCCGCAAAAGCTGTTAAATATGGTGAGTGCACATGAATAATAGCATTTATATCTTCACGTTGTTTGTAATACTCAATATGCAAAAATTTTTCGCTCGACGGCTTTTTATTCCCTGAACATATATTTCCGTCAAAATCAATTTCTATCAAGTCTTCAGGACTTAAATAGCCATTTGTAGTGTTTGTTGCAGTTATAATAATTTTGTCACCATAACGACAAGATATATTACCGGAATTACCTGAAGTAAGCCCTTTTTCTCCTGCTAATTTACCATATTCAATTATTTCACATATTTTTTCATTTAACATTAATCTATTCTTTCTTTATCAGGATCTTCAATTTCGATAACTTGTGCGTATTGAAGTACTTGTGGTGCGGATGATTTGTTAAACATTTTGCGCTCAGGTTGTTCAATATTTTGTCTTGGAGCCGCATATGCTACTTGGTGCTCATTTTCATCACTATTCTTGCCTAAGCGTTCAGGATTTTTGATAACCATTTTGTCATACGTGATTTCTGTGCCCTTAGGATTGAAAGCAACATTAAATCCAAAATATGTTCTTTGTCTTACAAAGTCATAGCCCAGAATTATTTTAAAATCATCCGGTCCCATTGAGAATAAGAATGCATTTTCTTGGAACATTTTTCCGTTCGGCGTGTCATCAGATAAACTTATATAGCCGGACCAACCGACTGAAAGATATTTTGTCAATCTGAAAGCTTCTGTTATTCTGACGCTCTGACGACCATAACGGTATGAATCGTATCTTGGCATTGGTGATGCGTCATCATATCCTGTTAAGAAATAACTTATATCCTGCATCCAATTTTTATATTGCATTTTTATGTGCGGACCGATACGTGCAACAAATTGGGTATCACCTGTACCATATAAAGCAGCAGAACCTTGCATCAATATTCCCGCTTCAAAACGAGTTCTTTTTTCTTCGTTCAAATATTTAAATAACTTTTGATTAATTTCTGCCATATAGCGTGTTCTGGTTGTAGACATATTTGTGGCGTTGCTAAATTTTTCACCATAGTAACTTCTATCATCGTCTTCCATCAAACCAAAACCCGCACGATGTCTGAATGTTAAATCAAGACCTTCTGCCAGAAAGTTTTTATTGACATAAGATTTATCATAATAAATTTCTGCCATATATTTTGCCATTCTGGCACCCATAAACCATTCGTCAGTGTACGAATTTGCACCGTAATGCAAATATAAATTGTCATCAAATTTTTGTTTACCTCTTAAAAAGAAAATCTCATTAGCTGAACCATACCCGAGTTCTGTTCTGTTATGTGTATTTATATATTTCAACATGCCGCCGATGCCAAAATCATCCTTATAGTTTACAAAAGGTATAACCTTAACAACAGAACCTAACGGGCCTCCGAAAACAAATCCGGGACCTGCAAACATACCAAGTTTACGCCTTGAACCAAATTCCGGATAGTTAGCTTCAAAGTAATCTCTTTGTTTATTTGTATAAATTGTTAAATGCGGCCATCTGAAGAATGGACGGTCTTTATGATAAAAAGTAATATTTTTTGTCTTTATTACGTCGTGATTTTTTTGTGCATCAATGCTTATATCTTTGAAATGTATATGTAAATCATTTCCTTCAGGATTCCCAAAGAATAATGCTTGAGAGTCTTCATCTACCATCATTTCGTGGAAACGAGGCCCTATCATTCTTGATGCAATTCTTGTAATGGATTCGCTTTCTGAGTTCATGCTTCCTTTGGTTAGGATTAGCATTCCGTCTTTTTGAATTGCAGATTCTGCTTTTGTATTCATATTTGGTGTTTTAGCAGTCATGTTATTCATCTGCATAGTTTCTTCATTCATATCGATTTCAAGATAATCAGAAAAAATAGGTTTGCCGTCTTTTGTTACAACTATATCCCCTTCGCCTTTGATAATATTTGAATCTTCATTATAAGTCATAACATTTGCAACAACTTTTGTATTTTGTGGAGGTAGAACTAAGATTGGCCTTCCGTTAGCAATCATATCGCCTGTTTCATCATCAAAAGTAATATTATCAGCATCAAGCATTAATTGTTTATCTGTAACTTCGGTGTTTATACCACCTTCTAAAGACAATTCTTCATCTGAAAGGCTTTTGGTAATTTCATTATTTATTGAATCAATTATATCGTTTGTTGTTTCAGCTTGAGTTTGTGCATTTTCCGCATCTGAAACAGCTTGTTGTTCTGTTTTATCCCAGAATTTCCAGTGAATTGGCTTTCTTGTTGAATTATCACGTTTTGTGGTATATTCAAGATATTTATTAGTCAATTTCAGCCTCATTTGTTTGAAAAAAGGCATAGAGTTCGGATCTATATCCTGAAATTCTAAATCATCAGAATACTCATCAGACTGGTTTTGCACCTCATGTACAATATCAGTCAATGAAGATCTGAAAATAGTTTCCTGCGGGTCTGCAACAAGTGGATCCACCGGTTCTAATGCATTTGCGCATCCTGTGAAAGCTAATGATAATATTAATACTGCTAAATATTTTTTCAAAGTTCTCTTCCTTTTCTTATTTTTAAATGTAATTTAATGGATTTGTCGGTTTACCGTTTACACGAACCTCAAAGTGACAATGCGGTCCTGTACTATATCCGGTTGAACCTTCTCTGCCGACAGTTTGACCTTTTTTGACAAATTGGCCGTTGCTTACGGATATTGATGACATATGCGCATACAATGTTGTGATAGGTTTGCCATCTATAACTCCGTGATCAAGGATGACAACCTTTCCGTATCCTCCGTACCAGCCTGTATATATAACTTTACCATCGTTAGAAGCTCTGATTGCACCGCCATTCGGGCCGCCAATATCAATTCCTGAGTGAAATATTCTACTTTTAAATATTGGATGAATTCTGTACCCGAAAGACGATGTTATTGCCCCAGAAATAGGTTTAATAAATGTTTTTGATGAAACCTGAACTTGATTAGAATTTGACGAGTTGCTTTTGCTTGTCATGCTGGCAATCATATTTTGCAAACTCTCTGATTGTCTTGCTAATTCTCGTTCGGTTTTTTCATAATAGTTTTTATCTTTATTAAGTTTTTCTATCATAACTTTATTGGCTGCGATAGAATTTTGTATTGCTACTCTTTGATTTTTGATATCTCGAATAGATACTTCAATCATTCTCTTTTGGTTTTCAACTTGAGCTTTTAGTCTTGCAATATGGTCTGCACGTTCTTTCATTGCTTTCATTCTCTTGTAATCTTGTTGAATTACAAGTTTTTCAAAATAAAGAGTATCTAAAAGAGAATTTACGTCGTGTGCAGATAATATTAATTCAAACATGCCGGTTCTTTGATGTTTGTACACATCACGAACCCTTGATTTCATTTCGGCATCCGTCTTTTGATATTCGGCAACCGCATTACTCAAATTTATTTGCATAGTCGCTAAATTTGCAACCAGATTGTTGTATCTTACAGTATTGTCTTGAAGTTTTTGGTGCGCCTTTTCTAATTTTTGCTGGTTTGTGCTTAATTTGTTTTTTTCGTATTTAAGCTTTAAATCCGCTTGGCGTTTTTTCTGCTGTATGTAGTTTCTTTGTTTATTTGTCTGATTAAGCTTTTGGTTTAATGTAGCGGTATTTGTAGAAGCGTACGAAGCCTCGAGCTCAGCCAGATGGCAAAACCCAAAAACAATTGCAAATATAAATATATATTTTAAAATGTTTTTAATCTTCATATCCCCTATTCTTAATAGCTTTTAGCTTACATCCCCATTAATACCGGCAATAATACAGGTAAAAACATAAATGCTAAAAATGATACAGATATTATAATCATTATTATTTTTCTATGTTCTCTGAAAAATTCCATATATTCCTCCCCGACATTATACTACCTATTGTATATTTTACTATCAAAAAAAACATTGTGCAAGGAATTTCAACAAACTGTCTCAATATCTTAAAGGGTTATACACCTTAAATATAGGGAGTTTATAAGCCTTGGGGATGTTACAAAAAATTACATTAATTCTCAAAATGAACTTTTTTATTTTAGAATCGTTTATAAGGTGTAAGGATTAAAAATTATGAAAGAAAAATGTTCAAAATATGAAGCGTTATTTACTTTTGGTGATGAGGAACAATTAAGGGCCCACATCGCTGAATGTGAGGATTGCAAAAATGAAGATGAAACTATGAAAAAAGTTTCGGCATTAATTCAGGAAGTAAAACCGCATTATGCAAAAAAACAAAATTTTGTTATGCGAATGAAGGCTGCATGTTTGCTTTTTGCAATTATATTAGGCGGAACAACATTATCTGTTGTCGGAACAAATCAGGATGTGATGGATACGCTTAAATATGGTACAACATTGAGTGCGGAAGATTTAGGTTTTCCGGTCGATTCGTATGGCTTAATTATGGTAGAATAGATGGATTTTAATAAAATAATAAATGAAAATAAATCTCATATAAAAAGTATCATTCGTTCCATTACCGGTGAAGAAAATGAAGATTTGGAACAGGATGTGAGCCTTAAGATATGGAAAAATTCACAAAAGTACGAAGAAAAAGGCTCTTTAAAAAGCTGGATTTCAACAATTGTACGCAATACTTCTCTTGACTATATCAAGTCTTCATATAGAAAAACAAGTCTTAATTCTACATCGGATGATTATATAGTTACAAGTATTCAAGATAGTAAAGAATCTCCTGAAAATAAGGTTATAAATCTTGAAAGAAGAAAGAAAATAATTCAGGCAATAGATAAACTAAAGCCAAAATTCAAACAGGTAATTATGATTTGTGAAATTCAAGGTTATTCATACGAAGAATGTGCAAAAAAACTTAGATGTCCTCTTGGGACAGTAAAATCAAGAATATATAATGCAAAAAAAGAATTGAGTATAGAACTGCAAGATTTGTTATAAACAAAAGAAAGGATTATTTATGAAAAAATTATTTTCACTTATTTTATTTGCAGCATTTGTTATTGTAGGAAGCTCTTTCAATCAGGCGAATGCGCAGCCGCCTCAAGGCAAAAAAATGGGACAAGTTTTTGAAAAAAGATTAAATCTTTCTGAAAAACAAAAAGAAAAGGCAAAAGTTATTCATCAAAAAGGCCATGAACAAATGAAACCTGTTATGGAACAAATGGGTCAAAAACACAAAGAAATTATGACTATTAAAAAAGATGAAACTTTAACAGAAGAACAAAAACAAGAAAAAATCAAACCGATTGCCGAGCAAATGAAAGAATTAAACAAGCAAGCAATGGAAATTAGAAAACAAAACAGTAAAGATTTTGAAAAAATCCTAAACAAAAAACAGAAAAAAGAACTAGAAAAAATGAAGGCTGAAGGTCGTGCAAGATTTGAAAAAAATCACCCTCAAAGAAAACCGTATGAAATGTTTGGCGCTCAGGAATTTTGGAATAAAAAGCCTTTGTTCCCGCCAGTTAAAACTCAACCTATGCCAAAACCAACACCACAAGAAAAATAATCGAATCTATTCATTGTAAAATATAAACCCGAGATTTATCTCGGGTTTTTCTTAGTTTAAACTGTTTTTTTCGCTTTCTTTAATTACGGAACATTGCTCTTGGAGTTTGTTATCTTCCATAGCATCTATCAGGGCTTGTATATTGTTAAATTTTTTCAGAGCAAAACCTGTTTCCGCAAGTATTACACAATCGTTGCAAAGTCTGTATTTATCATATTGAATAGATCCTGCCAAACATTTATTTTGACCGCAGCAATCACAATCAAAATATTCATTTGCCAAATCCGGATTTTCTTCCAAATCATCTTCAATCATTTGTGCTGCTACTTGTTGCATTTCTGCGATTATTTCTTCTTTTGATTTTGCCATTTATATTTCCTTTTCATCCAAGTTGTAAGAAACCTTAAATCCCAAAATATCAGCAATCATCATAACTTCGTTGTACGGAATAGTTCCTCGTCCAAGTTTCTGCGACAACGAACTTACGGAATAATTTTCCTTTGTTTTTTTTGATATAAGTTCTGCTAATTTAGTTAAAGTTATACCTTTTAACGCTGTCATTGCTTTTATTTGTTCTTTGGCTTTAATGTTTTTCATAATTTGATTATATAATATTATCTTTTTTATTGACAAATTTTACAAATAAGAGTAAAATATTTATATATACATTAAAAATTTTTATGTAAATATAAAAATAGTTTTTATATAAGTTAATACAGAAAGGAAAAACATGGAAAAAAGACTAAAAGAAATTGAACCTGACATTGCAGAAATACTGTTGAATGCATATAAAATAAAAGATGTTGTAAAAACAATATTATATGCAATGGATTTTTGCAGTGATGAAGAAAAAGACTCTGTCAGTGTTATTTCTGTTTTAGAAATACTTCTGAAAATAACGGATGAACAAATTGCGAAAATAGATGATTACAATACAAAGTTTTTAAAAATTACCTATAATATTGTGTAGGTTATTTATAGATTCTATAATTGTTAACTTTAAATTTATTCGGCAAATTCATTTCTCAAGAAAGACAAAGTTTCTATTTTATTAAATTTTTCATTTCAGCCACTGCACTTTCAAGTCCTGTAAATATAGCTTTGGAAATTATGCTATGACCTATATTCAGTTCATAAAGCCCATCTATTTCGTGCATTCTATGTACATTTTTGTAATCAAGCCCGTGACCTGCGTTAACTTTTAGTCCTATACTTTGGGCATATATTGCAGCATTTTTAAGTTTTAAAAATTCTGTTTCTTCATTTGAAGTGCCATAAGCATTTGCGTATGAGCCTGTGTGCATTTCAATAAATGGTGCTCCAACTTTTTTACTTGCTTCAACCTGATCTTTAGAAGGGTCGATAAACATACTAACGATTATTCCTGCTTCGTTTAGTTTTGTGACAAATTTCGTCATCTTTTCTATTTGACCTGCAACATCAAGTCCGCCTTCGGTTGTTACTTCCTGACGCTTTTCAGGAACAAGACATACAGAATGAGGTTTTATTTTTAATGCAATTTCAAGCATTTCATCTGTTACCGCCATTTCAAGATTAAGAGGAGTGCTTACGGTTTTTGATATCAGTTCTACATCTGAATCTTTTATGTGGCGTCTGTCTTCCCTCAGGTGTGTTGTAATAGAACTTACTCCTAGTTTTTCGCAGATTTTTGCCGCCTCTATCGGTTGAGGTTCAATTCCGCCTCTTGCATTTCGCAGTGTTGCAACGTGATCTATATTTACACCTAATAACATTTTATATCTCCTTAAAATTTCATTTTATTTATACTTAAAAGTGCCGTATATGAAGGTAATATTGTTATATCTTCCATATTATCAGAAGATGCTGCAATTTCAATTGCCTGTTTTATATCTTCTACAACTTGAATTTTGTCTTGTTCAATTCCCGCGTATTTAAGTCTTAGCGCCATATCTTTTGCTCTTATTCCGGAAGTTATAACAAGCTTTTTTGCCTCTTTTAATTGCTCAAAATCGCTATCCCAAAGCCACGAAATATCACGCCCGTCAGCATAATTGTCGTTTATCGCAACAATTATATTTGAATTTAGGTCAACAGTTTTTAGTACTTCACTTGCACCTGTCGGATTTTTGATAAGTTGTATCAGGGTGTTATGCCCATTAATTATTCTTTTTTCCGCTCTGCCAAAAATTGACTTGTAATTAGACACCGCTTGTTTTATCGGTTCATATTCAACACCGCTTGCAAAAGCACAAGTTATTGCACCAAGAGCATTATAAACGTTATACAACCCGACAAGATTTAATTTAAACTCGTACGAATTGTTATTCCAAATTACTTTTATTTCAGAGTGGTTATCATAAATTTTTACGTGGGCTTTACAATCCGGCTCAGGACGTTTATATCCGCATGAAGAACAATGATAATGACCTTCTTGGGCAAAAAATTGTTTGTCATATTCAAGCGGGTTGTTGCAAATACAATTAAAAACTTCTGTTGGAGCACAAGAGGAGTGATTATGTTTATTAGAATGATATTCGACATCCTCTATACCATAGTATATTGCTTTTTTGTTCTTTCCAAAATTCGCAACCAGCGGGTCGTCAGCATTTAGCACAAGTATAGTACTATCAGATTTATCAATTGCGTTTTGGATAAAGCTTGCTGTTGTAGAAAGCTCTCCGTATCTATCCAGTTGATCTCTGAAAAGGTTGGTAACAACAAGATAATCCGGTTTTAAAAAGTCATATAATTTTGTCAGGTATGCTTCATCTGATTCAATTACTGCAACATCTTTATGGGAAGATAATTTTATATTTAGAGCAAACATGTTTGCAATGCCTGTGAGCATATTTGCACCTTGAGTATTGTGGATAACTCGGTTCCCGTCTTGTTTGTATATCTGTGCAAGCAGCCCGGAAGTTGTTGTTTTACCGTTTGTACCGGTAACAGCCGCACTATATGAAATATATTTTTTGCAATATTTTAGAAAATTCGGGCAAATTTTCAATACCGCCATACCAATGAAAGATGTTCCTCCTTTATGACGAAGGACTTTCATCATAAATAGTATCAGTCTTGCACTTATTAATGCGGTATAAAATCTTAGCATATATAAATACTCCCCTAAGTGTATATTATTTAAGAATTTTTTATAATATACTATATAATAATTGTAATACAAAAACAGGAAAATAAAATAATGTTGACCTTCTTTTTTATTATAGTGTTTATTGCGGAATTGATTATTGTTTGCAGTTTAATATCCTGGATATTGAAACTTGATAAGAAGGTTTGTGAACTCAATGAGTGTTTTTCGGTAATAAATCCAATCATTGAAGATACGATTACATCTGTGCGTATAAGTATTAATAGCGCAGCTCTTACATTAAATAAAATTCAGATAAAAATAGCCCAAAAGAAAGATAAATATAAAACGTTGATAATTAAAAATATCGTTACGTTTATTTTATTTTTGGTGCTTAGTAACAATGCAAAAAAAGTTATTTCAGTCACAGAATTAGCATTTTCAATGGTCGATTTAAGTAAAGCTGTTGTAAAGGCTTTCAATGCTTGAAAAAATGACTTTTTCTTGAAAATTTGAGAATAATATGTTAAAATAGCAAAGTAATTTATAAAAAGAGGTTTACAACTATGAGTAGAAAGAATGATGCATTTGTATTCTCTATGGGTATAATTGCAGGAGTCATTGGCGGAATTATCGGCGGTGTACTTTATGCCCCAAAACCTGGTGAAGAATCAAGAAAAGAACTAAAAGACGCAGCTTGTGAATTTTATGAAAAACACGCTCCGCAAATTGTGGATGCAAAAAAACAGGCGTTAGAATCTGTTGATTTGATGAAATATAAGTTAGAAAGACAATTCAGAAAAATCAATAATTCTTTGAAATCAAAAAAAATGATGAAGGCTAAAGAATTAGAAGATTTTGAATCTGACAATAACAACGATAACGAATTTGATTACTAAAGAGAGGTAAACTATGAATATTGAAATGTCACAAGTTGTTTTAAATAACGGTTTAACTTTCTTGGCAATTTCAACAGGAATAATGGTTTTGGTTGTCGGTGGTTTTATAGTAAAGTTACTGATTGATTTGTCAAAATTGGCAAATAATGCAAATGAGACCACAGTTCTTTTGAATACCGAGCTCAAGCCGACATTAACGGAATTGAATAAAACTCTTAAATCTGTAAATGAAATTGTTCAAAATACCGGAGAAGGTATGGGTAATATGAAACTCGGCATCGAGAGCGTTTTTAAAAAAACAAAATTATTATCAGGAAATATATTAAGCGGTTTTTTGAAAGGATTTATGGGTGCTTATACTCTTTTCTGTAAAAAGAAATAACCAATAGGGGGAGTAAAGCATAAAAAAAATTGTTTATACTATGTAAGAATAAAAAAGGAGAACAAAAATGTCAGCAGGAAAATTTATTGGCGGATTTGCCGTAGGTGCAGCAATAGGGGCTATTGCAGGTATATTATTAGCTCCAAAATCAGGTGAAGAAACAAGAAAAATGTTATCTGATTCTGCTAAAGAAATGGCTAAAAGAGCTGATGAAACAGCTAAGCAAATTCAATCAAAAGCAGATGATGCTGTTTCTGAATTACAAAAGAAAGGTGAAGAAATCAAGGATAAAATCCAAGATTTGATTTCTAAACAAAAGAAAGATCAACCCGAAGGTTAGTCATATAAGGTTATTTATTACAAAAGCACCCTTTTTAAGGGTGCTTTTATTGTTAATAGAGCCTAGTACGTATAAAGTAATTATAGTTCTTTTACTTGAATTTTTTTTAGCAGTGGATAAAATTAGTATATAAATAGAATAAAATAGGAATATTATATATGATAAAAATTGAATATTTAGAGAGAGCAAAGGAATTTTTCAGATCCTCTGAGTTTGTGAAATACTCGTATTTAATTCTCTTTACGTTATGTGTAACGGCTATTATTGCATCTCAAAATTTCTTTTTCCAAGGGATTATACAGAACGGTATAAGCCAAAAAGATGTTATTGCTCAGCGTACAATTACTGTTGAAGATACTAAAAGGACCGAACAACACAAAAGAGAAGTCGCTCAAAAAGTCGAACCTATTTTAGTGCCTGCAGAAGATGATTTTATCAAAACGAATCTTGATACTTTACAAAATTCTATTTTACAAATAAGAAAAAAATATGTTTCTGAAGATGAAAAAAAGAAAGAGTTAAACGTATTATTTGATTTGTCCGATAATCCTAAACGTGATTTTATTGTAAATTATTTATTAAATGTTGATGAACCAAGTCTTCAAGAAGCGTTTGATAAGGCATCTGTTTCTCTTGTAAATATTTTGCATGTCGGAATTACTGAAAGAGATTATGAGAAAGAAAATATTCAATCTATTATACGTAATAATTTAGTTAGTAATGTTTCAAAAAGGCAGATTTCCGTTATCTCCGCGATGTTAGAACAAGTTATTGTCCCTAACTTGGTTATTGATGACAGTGCAACAGAAATGGCAAAACTGAGCGCACAAGAATCTGTTAAACCATATAAAGTTACTTTCCAAAAAGGTGATAAAATTGTTTTTGAGGGTGAACCTGTTACGAAACTGAAAAGGGATGCTCTTCGTGAGGCGGGTTATAATGTTTATGAGCTAAACTGGCAGGGGTTATCTTCTGTTTATGTATTAGTTTTGCTTGTAACTGTTATATTCCTAGCATATTTAAGATTTTTCGAAAAAGAATTCCTTGAACCAAGATTTATGGCTCTTGCTGCAACAATGGTAATATTTAGCTGCGCTATAGGTGTTCTTTTACCTACCGGATTTTCTCCGTACGTAATTCCGATACCTCTTGTAATAATAATTTCGGCAATTTTCTTAAAACCAAGAATATCGTTTGTTTTAACAACATTACTTGTTGCATTAATGGCTGTGGGTATGCAATATAAAGCACCGTTTGTAGTTGTATATACGCTGCTTGCGGTAATTGGTATGATTACTGTTTCAAGGATTCATTATACTCGCCGATTTGACCTTATAAAAGTCGGATTTTACGTTGGTGTTGCCGGAATTTTGATAATGATGAGTTTATACCTTATTGACAAGTGCTTAATTGATGTTAGTAATTATTTGATATTGAAAGATTGTATGTTGATATTCGGTAATGCAATTTTGAGTTCAATAGTTGCATTGGGTATTTCTCCTGTATTTGAAAGTATTTATCATATAATTACACCTTATGGTTTGGCTGAATTTGGCGACCATAATCAGCCTTTGTTGAAAAGATTACAAATTGAAGCACCCGGAACTTATCACCATAGTTTGATGGTTTCAAGTTTGTGCGAAGCGGCAGCAGAAGCAATTGGTGCAAATCCTATTTTAGCGCGTGTCGGGGCATTCTATCACGATATCGGGAAATTAAAAAGACCACTATTTTTTGTTGAAAATCAATCTTATTTCAGTATTGAAAACCCGCATAATAACTTGACTCCGAGACTTAGTAAAATGGTTATTACCGCACATCCAAAAGACGGTGTTGAGCTTGCAAAAGAATATAAATTGCCAAATGTTATAAATGATTTTATTCTTCAGCATCATGGAGAAGGAGTTGCAAAGTATTTTTATAATCAAGCACTTCAAGAAGAAGGCAGTGAAAATGTAAAAGAAGAACAGTTCCGTTATACCGGACCAAAACCTAATTCTAAAGAGACTGCTATTCTTATGATTGCAGATGCTGTTGAGTCTGCAGTGCGTGCGATGAAAGCCGCAACACCTGAAGAAATTGAACAAATTATTGATAAAATTATTGTAGAACGTTTAAATGACGGTCAATTGGAAGATAGTCCGTTGACCTTGAAAGATTTGAAAATTATTGCTGCTACATTCAGCCGAATATTGAGAGGTATGCAGCATAATAGAATTAAGTATCAGGAAAATATCGCAGAAGAATTTAAGAAAAATAAAATAGAAATGCCAAATAAAACGCTGGATGCTGATTTGGAAGAAAAAATCAAAAAGTTAGAGGCTTCAAAACCTGCTATCCTTGATACAAATGAAGATAAAAGTAATAATGAATTTCATTCATTGTAGGAAGATAACTTGATGAGTACTGTAAATATTGAATGCGAAAATATATATTCAAATTGGGATATAGATATTACTCTGATTACAAAACAGGCTCATAGTCTTTATGATTTTTTGTGCTCTCAGAGTGAGATAAAAGGTAATTATTGTTTGCGAGATTATCAATTTGATGAAGTCTCTTTTGATATTTTGTTTTGTGATGGTAATAAAACGCACGAAATCAATAAAGAATATCGTGGAAAAGATTATCCTGCTGATATAATTACATTCGCTGTATTTGCAGATTCTGAACCTGAAGAGAGATTTATTCTGGACGGGGAATTAAATCTTGGAGAAATTATTATTGCTTTGGATAAAATAGAGGAGAGTGCAAAAGAAAAGGGTATTTCACCTGAAGCTGAGTTAGCATTTTTTATTGCTCACGGTATAATGCATCTTTTGGGATTTGACCATCAAACAGAACAAGAATATAATTTTGTTGTAAAATATCAGAAAGAAGCTCTGGAAAGTATAAATATTAATTATGACAAAGTATAAAACACAAAATATTAAAAATACATTTAAAAATGCAAGAAAGGGTATGCGATTATCTTTAAAAAGTGAACGTAATATACGTATTCATATATTTGCGGGAATGTTAGCCTTGAGTACGGCATTTTGTCTACATTTTTCGATTGAAAAGTTTTGCATACTTTTAATTGTTATTTCTGCTGTAATTTCTGCGGAGATGATTAATTCTGCAATAGAATTCGCCCTTGATGCTATTTATCACAATCGTTATTCCAGAATTGTCGGTATGGCAAAAGATATAGCAGCAGGCGCGGTTATGGTAGTTACGATTATGGCTTTGCTAGTCGGGGCATTATTATTTATCCCCCCAATTTTGGATATTATTGCAGCTTAGATAGTATTTATAAGAACAATAAACCCTTGTTTGATATTCAAACAAGGGTATTTTTATATTCGGTTGCGAAAATTTTCTAATTATTACTTAATACTAATCTTAATGTTGCCAAACTTTCAATTGATAACATTACGTGACGATTTTGTTGTTCTTGTGATAAGTCAAAAATTCGAATAATTCTTTGAATTTCCGCCAAATCTTTATAAGAATCGATTCTATAAACGTTCTCTATCGGATCAGTAACCACAGACATAAGTGTATTTAATTCTTGTTCTTTCATAATAACCGAGTAATCCTCTTTCCTATATACATATATATAAAGTATTTGTATTTCGGAGAATTGCTTTTTTGAAAGATATATACTTAATATATGTTTACAATTAATTATGCAATTGTTTGTTTTTGTAGGATATTACTGAGTTTCTGTATTGATTCCATACTTGTCATATCGTAATATATCGGCGTAATTGAAATTATATTATTTCTAATTGCTTCAAGGTCTGTCAGTTCATTTTGTAAGTCGCCGGCTAAGACTCCTGCCAGCCAATAATATTCTCTCCCTTGTGGGTCGACTCGTTTTTCGTATTCACTTGTGAAAATTCGTTTTGCCAATTTTGTTATAGCGATGTCTTTTATAGTCTCTTCATTCCCTTTTGGAAAGTTAATATTCAGCGTTACGCCGGTTTCATATTGGGTAAAGCTATCAATAAAAGAAGATATAAATTTTGCAGGATATATAAAATCATTTGGGTCAATATTTATTGAAGCAAGAGAAACAGCAATAGAATTATATCCTAGCATTGAACCTTCAATTGCGGCACTTACTGTTCCTGAATATCTCACGTCATGCCCCAAATTCGGACCGTGATTTATGCCGGAAAGTACGATATCAGGTTTTTGGCTATCTTCCAGTATTGTGGAAATACCGATTTTAACACAGTCTGCAGGGGTTCCTGTAACCGTCCAAATTTTTTTTGCCCCAAAATCTTTATTATCAAATTCTTTTACTCTTAGAGGAGAATGTATTGTTAAAGAGTGGCTTTTTGCACTCTGTTCTCTATCCGGTGCAATTATATATACATCATGCTTTTTAGCAAGTTCCTGCGATAAAATCTTTAAACCAAGAGCGTTTATCCCATCATCATTAGATATTAATATATTCATAAAACTTTTTCCTCACTTAATATCAATAGTATAGCACACTATATAATTTGGGTTTTGTAACGGATTATTAAGTATGATTTACGCAATATAGCAATTTTATATACAAAAAAAACTTTATATACATGTAAACACGAGGATGCTTAAACGAGGACAAACATCGGACTTTAAGCACACACTTCACACTTCACTATTACGAGGAATGGTAACAAATTTACATTCCAAAGGGTATCATTAAGATACTCTTTTTTTTATGCAAAATTATTTATTTTCGACACTAACTTTTACTTCTGCAAGCTTTCCTGAACCACCGTTTTTGAAGCGTATTTCAATAGACTTGGGCTCTTTTGGCTTGAAGTCTTCTTTTTGATAACCGTAAATAAATTTCATAAATTCTTTACTGTACATACTATACCTTTTCCATGCAGATTTAATTAACCTTCACATATATAATAAAACAAATAAATCCAATATATTGCTACCTGTTTACGAAATTGTTACAAACTTAGTAATTCGAAAATTACCCTACCGGATTAGCGGAATTTCTAATGTTTAAAAAATACTGAAAAGTACATAATTTGGTATAAGTTCGTTTTTTAAGAGTTCTGTTTTGTATAAACAGGGCTTGAACCAAACAAGGAGGTAAAAATGTCAATTAAAAAACTAACTGCGGCAGCTGCGATTGCTATTGGAATAGCAACGTGTTCCTTGAATTCTGCGATGGCAGCCTGCCCTTGTACTCAAAATGATGCTATGCCGGTTATAACAGGACCTGCTTGTCCTGCTCAGCCGAGTACTTGCTCTAAGTGCAAAAGAGTAAAATCTGATTGTGGCTGCAAAAGACATAAACGTTGTCCATCAAAAGTTGCTCCTGCGGATATAAGTTGTGATAAATCAGCAGGCCCTTCTACCGCTCTTTGTCCTCAAACAGGTAAACCTGACAGAGCACAAATGAAACAGGTATATGGCTATCCGCAAGCAATTTACGGTACAAATAATTATGTAGGTGAGAGTGCAAATTCTATTTTTTCAACTGAAACAGCGATGAGAGGCTGCCCTGCTTCTATGATGTCTTCTGCTATCAGCGGTACAACCATCTCGTCTCAGCCAATTCAAGGTTTAACAACCGGTGCGGCAGCTCAAATGCCATGCTTAAATGAGTTGCCTCAGTGTAATAACGGGGTAACAGTTAATAATGATGCTCAAAAGGCTTGCCCTATTGATTTCCAATCTGCAAATTCAATAAATGCGGTAAAAAAATCATTAGTTCCTTATACTATTAAGGAAAATATCACAGGCGCTGCTGCTCCTGCAACAACTAATTTCAATGGCGGCTGCATGTTTCCGGATGTTCCAAACGGTTACTGGGCTGCTTGTGATATAGATAAATTGGCTATAAATGATGTTGTTGTCGGCTATCCTGACGGTATGTACAGACCAAACAGAAACATTTCTCGTGCTGAGTTTGCGACAATGTTAGTTAAAGGTTTTAATATGGATGCTCATGGCGCTACAACTTCTCAATTTTCAGATGTTTCTCGCGATAACTGGGCAAATGCCGCTATTGCAAGAGCTGTAAATGAAGATCTGTTACGCGGCTATCCGAACCATACGTTCAGACCGAATGCAAATGTAACTCGTGTTGAAGCCCTAACTTCAATATCTAAAGGTATGACTTGCGATATTGACAGCTGCAAAGCTGATCAAATTCTTAGCAGATATGCTGACGGTAACAAAGTTCCTAATTGGGCAAGAATTCCGGTTGCAAAATCATTGGAAAACGGTGTATTAAAGGATTCACCTAATCCAAATATGATTATGCCTAATAAAGATGCGACAAGAGCTGAAATTGCATCTATGATGCAAACAGCACGTGTAGCTTTAGGTTATGATACTAATCCGAAAACCGCAAACGCTGCTTGCCCTGTTTGTCCGATAGAAAAAGAAGCATTTATAGAACAGGAAGAAATAGTTAAAATCCCTACATTGAAACTTTCAATGATAGACCAATTAACTGCCAAATCTTCTCACGTTGGTCAATACTTTAGAGCGAATACTCTTGAGGACGTGACAATTAATGGTAAGAAATATCCTTGCGGTTCTACTGTTACAGGTCAAGTTGTCGAAGTCGTAAGACCTTCAGGATGTAACAAAGGTGCTTTGAAATTAGCATTTACAAGTATTTCTAACGGTAATTGCAAGACAAAATTGCCAAAACAAATTCTTCAAGCGCAAGTTAACAGAAATAAAAACGTAAACCCTGTTGCAAGACTTGTTGAAATGCCGTTTACCTGGGCAGGTTCTTTAATCGGTGTTGTCGGCAGAACAGCCGGTGGTATATTGACAAATATTGGTAATGCTGCTGAAAACGTTTCAAATGATGCCGGTTATATGTTAGGACACGCATTCCAAGGACAATTCGGTGCTGCTTCACGTAGTTTGGCCGATGGTGTTTGGGAAACTGTTAAAGCTCCTGTTGATGTTACAAGAACAGCCCTTTCAGGTACAATGGGCTTGTTCCAAACAACAGGTGATGAGTTTGCTTATCTTGTCGACCCAAGAGGTTACAAAATCTCTGCGGTTAACCCAAGAGAACATTTAACAATCGCTTTTGGCTGCAGTGATTAAATAAAATAGTTCACACTATTTAAGAAAGGCTCGGGATATTATTCTTGGGCCTTTTTTAGTCTACATCTACAGGTTCTTTTAATATCTTTTCTATCGCATCTCTTGCGGTAAATACAAGTGCTTCCGGTACATTATCTATCACGGTTAATTGTCTTAATACGTCAACTACGCGTTTGAAAGCTCTAACAATATCGCCTTCGCCAATATCTTTCATTACGCCGGTAACTGTATCCCATTCGGCTCCTTCTACCCAGAGTTCTATCATTGAGCTGAAATGAGGGTTAATATACAATGGTGCTTCAACATTATGATTTGTTTGAATTCTTTCAAGTTTCTTTTTAATATTGCGTATTTTATTTAGTGTCTTTCTGACAGGTTCTGACATTGGGACATAAGGAACTTCAAGCCTTACGTCTTCTGTTGTTATTGCACAAATAACTCCTGCCAGTTGAGATGGTGTAAGTGTTTCTAAAAGACCGGAGAAAATTATCTCCGCGAGGAATAATTCATTCTCAGAACGTATTTGTGAGGTTGTTTTCCCTGAATCTGTCGGGAAATCGCCGTTTAAATATCCATATTCTTGAAGTACGGCTCTATGGTTTAAAAATTTATCCCAGTAAATATCCTTTTGTCTTTCTATTTCTTTTTCGAGTTTTTGGATTTTATTATCAAGGCGCTTTGTTACTTCAATATTTTTTGTGTGTTTTCTGTATAGTTTACAGTTGTCGCATTGGTATTTTTGCATTTGGCGTAATTCTTCTTTGTTGCGTTCGCCAAATTCAAGAACTTCCTCAGAGAGTGCTCTGTGTTTTGATTTTTCTTGTTTAAGAATTTTTTTGTATGTTTGTCTGTTTTGAACATACAAAAATCTTATTCTGTCATATTTTTCAACGTCTTCATCAGTTAATTTATACGGGCAAGCAAATGCTCTTTCCACTTTTTCTTTATTGTAAGCTTCTACTTGAGCTAGGATAGGTTTGAGCCTGTAATCAGATGAATAATATCCAAAACTCTTTAAAATAAGTTCTTTAGCTTCATCTAATGAAAATCTTTGTAGCAAGTTCAATACCATAGAATAGCTTGGAGAAAATTTACTTTCTAGCGGATTTGAACTGCTTTGAACAAGTTCGGCCACTTCTTCAGGGCTTTGGAAAGATGTCCCTATTACTGTTACATATCCGACTTCATCCATACCTCTGCGGCCTGCACGCCCTGACATTTGTAAAAATTCATTAGCCGTAAGCATTCTGTGACCGGAATCTGTTCTTTTGCTCACAGAGCTTATTACAGTCGATCTGGCCGGCATATTTATTCCGGCAGCAAGGGTTTCTGTTGCAAATACAACTTTAATTAAGCCTTGTTGGAATAATTTTTCTACAAGGTTTTTCCATGCAGGCAAAAGACCGGCATGATGAGATGCTACTCCCTGAACGAGGTAATCAATATTTTTGTTACCGTATAAATGCGGGTTTTCCGCTATAAAATCTTCTATAAACTGTTTGATTTTTTGTTGTTCTTCTTTTGTATTTAGTTCAAGACCTGAGCATTTTTCCATTTGTTCGTCACATTTTTTACGAGAAAATGTGAAATATATCGCAGGAAGCATATTTTGTTGCGCAAGATTTGATATGACTTGTCTTACGTACGACTTTTTACGTTTATCTCTGCCTTTACTCCATTGTGGTTTTTCAGGACGAATTTTATTGTTTAATTGACCGCTTGGGGTTAAAAGCGGTAACAATTTAAACGGCTGCGAAGAATCAAAATAATAAAATCTCAGAGGAACAGGACGAAAATCCGTATTTACAAGTTTAGTTTTTGAATGGACGGTGTTTATCCAATCTGTTAACTCCTGACAGTTTGCAACAGTTGCAGAGAGTGCAATTATTTGAATATTTGTCGGACAATAAATGATACTTTCTTCCCAAACAGTCCCTCTTTGTTCATCATTCATATAGTGAACTTCGTCTAAAACAACGTATTTAACGTTTTTTAAATTGTCTGCAACTGCGCCAAAATTCGTACCGTAAAGCATATTCCTGAAGACTTCCGTTGTCATAATGACAATTTGAGCATTACGGTTAATAGAGGTATCCCCTGTCAAAAGTCCGACATTATCCTGACCGTACTGTTCGCAAAAATCATAAAACTTCTGATTTGATAACGCTTTAAGAGGGGTTGTATAAAAAATTCTAACACCTTCTTTTAGTGCATTATTTATTGCGTGTTGGGCAATGACTGTTTTGCCTGCTCCTGTTGGGGCGCAAACTACTACGCTTTCGCCGTTATCAATTACTTCACAGGCTTCTTTTTGAAAATCGTCTAATTCAAATGGGAATTCACTCATTCTTAATCCTCTCAATCATTCTTATTATGCCCGAAATTTTTACAAATGTAAAATATATTTACTATTTGTAGCAAATATATTATTTACGGATTTTAATACGGAAAAGGAGATATTATAATGCAAGTAAATATGAATGCAAATCAAAATGCAAAACCGGCTTTTGGGATGATAAAATTGCATGGCGGTTCGGAAGATGTATTGAGAAGAATGTTAACTCGTACCGAATGGCTTGATTTTTCTAAAATTTTAGAAGAGCAAAAACTAAATAGTACGGTTGATGCAATATTTTTTGCAAACGGAGAAAAAAGACTTATAGGCCGTGTGGTTAGCAAGGATAAGTTACATCCTCATTTTAAAAATTATAGTCAACACTTTTGGCAATCGACAATGAATTTTATTAATAAGGTTGTAAGTAAAGCAGATAAAGTGAAAGCCGAAATAGAAGCAGAACCAAAAGTAGATGTAGATGAAATTTTAAAAAACGCTAAAGATATATTATATTAATAGAAAGAGGCAATACCCTTTGGCATTGCCTCTTTTTTTGCTAGATTTTATCAAATCCAGTGTATTTTCTTAATACTTCCGGAATTATTATTGTTCCGTCTTCTTGCTGATAATTCTCAACAATCGCTGCAAATGTTCTGCCAACTGCAAGACCTGAACCGTTTATTGTATGTACAAATCTTGTTTTACCTGTTGATTTTTCTTTGTAGCGGATGTTTGCTCTGCGAGCCTGATAATCACCATAATTAGAACAACTTGAAATTTCTTTATATGTGTTATAAGAAGGAAGCCATACTTCCAAATCCCAACATTTATTTGCACTGAAGCCAATGTCTGCACTGCATAATGCAACACGTCTATAAGGCAAGCCCAAAAGCTGTAACATTCTCTCTCCGTCTTGCGTTAATTTTTCGTGCTCTGCCGGTGAATTTTCAGGGGTTGTATATTTAACCATTTCAACTTTATTGAATTGGTGAACACGAATTAGACCTCTTGTGTCCTTTCCTGCAGAACCGGCTTCACGTCTAAAACATGGAGTATATGCAGTCATATACATAGGAAGATCATCTTCTGATAATATTTCTCCTGAATATATATTGGTTACAGGAACTTCGGCTGTTGGTATAAGGTACAAATCTTCTTGTTCGCATTTGTACATATCTTCTTTAAACTTAGGTAATTGTCCTGTACCGGTCATTGTTGCCGCATTTGCCATAAATGGAGGCAAAATTTCTTCATAACCTTCATTTTCAGTATGTTGGTCAAGGAAGAAGTTTATAATTGCACGTTCTAATCTTGCGCCTTTTCCTCTATAAAGTGTAAATCTTGATTGAGATAGCTTTACACCTCTTTCAAAATCCACCAAACCTTTTTCTTCACACAAATCCCAATGTGCTTTTGGCTCAAAATTAAATTTTGTTGGTTCACCCCAAGTTGAAACTACAATATTATCATCTTCAGATGTCCCGACAGGTGTTGTTTCGTCAGGGATATTCGGAATATGAAGCAATACATCTTTTTGTTTAGCATCAAGTTCGTTTTGTCTGTCTTCAAGTTCCTTTATGTCATCTCCGAGTTTGCGAACTTCTTCCTGTATTGCATCGGTATTTTCTCCATTTTTCTTCATCATACCAATCTTTTGGGATTCGTTTTTACGCTTTGCTCGAAGTTCGTCTGCTTGAGTTTGAATTTTTCTTCTTTCTTCATCAATTTTAATTACTTCATCAATTGATAATTCGGGGTTTCTTCTCTTTAGTAATTCATTAATTTTTTCAGGATTTTCTCTAATTAATTTAATGTCTAACATATTCCCTCTTTCCTTCCTTTTGTCAGTATAATGATAATTTAAAGAAAAATCATAATCAAGACTTTTGTGTATGTATTTGTCATGTAGCAAAATTTAAATTTTGAAGGTTTAAGTATATTATGAATAATAATAGTAAAATCTCTTTTACCTCTCAAATAGTGCCTGTATCAACAAAAACGTTTCATAAACTCGAAAGAGATATAGGGCTTCAATTCGAGTCTGCTTTTCCTTGGGTGATTTCTACAAGTGTGAAAGGTCCTAAAGTATACACAAAAGGAGTAATAGATTGCACTTCTTGTTTAATTGCGGATGGAAAAGAGGGATTGCTCATGCATTTAACTCCGGCTTATGAAAACAATCATAATTTTCGTCTTGTTTTAGGGTATTTGCGTCTTTGCTTTAATTTATTTGATAAAAATTTACACGCAGTAATACTTGGTTCAAAAAATACAAAAAAAAGTTTAGATATATACAATAAATTTGTTCAAATGCTTGGCGATTTGGGAATTCCGTTTTCTGTTTTAAAAAACGGTAAAAGTCCTTCTCATATGGCCTATAATGCGATAACTGATGAAGTTTTTATTTCAAATGATACTATCAACAATGCCTTAAAATATAATTTTAATAATCAAAATGTTTTAAATAATGCTTTTGAGAAGGTCTCTTTATGCTCAAAAGACACAATAAAATAAACTCGAGCATTAATTTTATACCCGAGTTTATTTTAATAAAATTGAAATTGTTAAGTTATTTAACAATTTTTACAATTTCTGCAGTGATGTCTTGTCCGCCGTATAATACTACATTTTTACTTAAAACAACACTGTATCCGTCTGCTTTAGCTTTGTCTGTAATTTGTTGAGAAATTGATTTATCTAAAGCTTGCAATTTTGTAGCGTAATCAGCATCCATCTTTTCTTTCTTTGCTGTTAATTCTTTGTTGTATTTTTCTTCTGCAGCTTGTTTCTTCTTTGTGTCTGTTATTGAAGCAACATCTTTTCTTGCTTTTTCAATAAATTTGATGATTTCTTGAGCTTTAATTTGTTGTTCTTTTTTCAATGCTTGTACTTGTGCTGATGCATTGACAACAGCAGGTACATCAACTACTGCAACTGAAAAACCTTCAGCACTTGCGCTTAAACCACATAAAAGTGCTGCACTTACAGCTAATAACCCTAATTTTTTAATCATATTAACTCTCCTTTTGTTTATAAAAAACATGCTATCACAAAATTTTTTTTTAACATATAGTCATCCGTTTGATTTATTTTTTTGTAACATTCTTTACACGTATTTTAAAAATTTGTATAATGTGCATATGGCAAATAATATTTTTACAGGTTTTTGTAAAAATGTTGTAATAAAAATTTATAAAGGCTTTATTATTATATTCGTTCGTAGGACAATATACTTAAAGATATACAACTAGATATATAATGTAATAATAGAAGGTGAATAGATCAATGAAAAAGATGAACAAAAGTAACAAACTGCTTAGCACAATATTAGCTGTGTCTATGTGCTATGCTGTTGGTGGTTTATTCTCTCCTGCTGGTGCGATTGATGCAAGTCCTGCATCAAACTTTGCTGGCTACGGTTACACTCACGGGCAAATACCTGTAATGAATGAAATTGGCGGTGCCAGCATTCACGATGCAGACCTTATGCGCTATGAGAAAAATAGCCGTATGAGAGAAATGGATTATTCTCACTATGAGAATGCAAAAAATGGCACAGGTGAATCTCCGGTGTCAAATTATACTGATGCAAGTTCCAATTTAGGAGCTGCCGGTGATCCGTATATGAAAGCTACAATTGATGAAGTTGGTTCTCAAGGAGTTTATGTAAACTCTATTGAAGTTTCTCCATCAGAAATTCTTTCCAGAGATGAAATCAACTCTGTAATCGGCCAATACGTTGGAAGAAACGTATTTATGACTGATATTCAGAATGCTATCAACGGATTGAACAAATTGTATGCTGAAAAGGGTTTTGTTACTGCAAGAGCTTACTTGCCTGAACAGACAGTTTCTAACGGAAATATCAAAATCGAACTTATTGAAAGTAGAATTGGTAATGTATCTGTTATAAACAACAAATATACTACTGATAATTACATTTTAAAACGTATACCTGAAAAATCAGGACAATTATTTGATATCGTTGATTTAGAAAAAGACGTATTGGACTTCAACAGATATCATGACGGTGTTAACCTTACTGCCAACTTAAAAGCAGGTACACAACCGGGAACAACAGATATTGAGTTAACAGCTCACGAAACATTCCCGTTCCACTTGATTGGTATGATGGATAACGCTGGTCGTAGAAGTACCGGTCAATTAAGAGGAGGCCCGGCTTTGGTTGCTGACTCTTTATTCCACCACAGAGACCAAATGTCTATGGGTGCATACTTCTCTAAAGGTGCTATAAGCCCATTCTTCGATTATAGCGTTCCTATTAATAAAAAAGACGGTAGAATCGGATTTTCATTCTCTTCAACTTTTGCAAGAGTTAAATACGGTCCTGCTTATCTTACAAACTTAGGATTAAAGAGTAATTCATATATTTATAGCTTGTACTATGATCAACCGATTGTCAGAACAAGAGGATTTGAGTTCAAAACTTACGCAGCTATGAACTACAAACGCGCAAAAACTTGGTCAAAATATGACGGTATTATGCGTGAAGTATTTGGTTTCTCTCCATTTAACGACAAAGATGAAGTTACAAGTTTAGATATCGGTTTCAATATTAGAAAAGATACTAAATATGGTATTTGGTATTTCAACCAAATGGCATCTCAAGCATTCCCTATATTTGACAGCGATTCAAGCTACTTCAAATATTCAGGCGGATTGTTGAGATTACATGACTTCTCACACGGCTTTATCGGTCAATTACGTGGTAGTTACCAAATTATACCTAACAGCAAATATATCCCTTACTTAGATCAATTCCAAACAGGTGGTTTGGCTACAGTTAGAGGCTATTCTGAAGGTGTATTGATTGGTAAAAACGGTTACTTCTTCAGTGGTGAATTGATGTTCCCATTGTTGCCAAGAACTATTTCTACTAAGAATGGTACAAAACCATTCATCGGTAATTACATCAAGGGTGCTATCTTTGCAGATACTGCAGGTGTATTCCCTTGGCACGAAGCTGATTACTATGATGGAAGTTACTTCTTAGCTTCAGTAGGTATGGGTATCAGGGTTCAATTGCCTGGTGACTTAAGTGCCAGATTATATTGGGGCTATCCATTGATCAATAACAGATATGAAAACCACAGACATATGGGTAGATTCCACTTTGAATTGACATTAGAACCTGATATTGACGGTTTGTTGGCTAAGAGATCTACAAAGGCTCAGCCTGCTCCAGCTCAACCTCAGCCTCAACCTCAACCACAACCTAAAGCTCAACCAGAGCCATTGCCTGATCTTGGTCCTAACAACTATGACGATATCAGACACTATGACTACTTGTTAGATGGTTCAGCAACTGCATTATAATATGTAATTAAGTATTGTAATATAAAATGAATAGCGGCCCGAAAGGGTCGCTTTTCATTTGTGTGAAATCTTTTAAATTACAGTATGTTTTGGAAATTTTTGTGTATTTTTACGTTGTGAACTCTGATATAATCTATCTTATCGTTTATAAGTATACTATTCAGGGCAAGAGTATAGATATCTTTTTCTTCGTTAGTTGCATTTGGCATGTTAAGCAGACTTTTTCTGGATAGCCCTATTAGTATTGGGCATTCAAGGGTTTTAAGCTCTTTCCATCTTTTAATTATTTCTAAATTGTGGTCTTTAGTCTTTCCAAAACCAATACCGGGATCGATAATTATATTTTCTTTTTTAATTCCTTTATCAATTGCATATTTTATTTTTTTATTTAAGTTTTTATAAATATCGTCCATTAAATTCCCGTATTGTGGGTTGTTTTGCATTGTTTCGGGGGTGCCAAGGCTGTGTTGTAATATTATTTTAATATTTGTGTTTTGAGCTATAACATCGGCCATTTTTTCATCATAATCAAATCCTGAAACATCATTTATTATTGAGGCTCCGAGCTTTATGCATTCTTGAGCCACTTTAGCGCTTCGAGTGTCAATGCTTATAGGGGTTTTAATATTTTTATTTTTTATATATTGCAGCATGGGAATCAGCACTTTTAATTGAGAATCTGCATCGACGCCAGTTGAATATGGTTTTGTCGATTCTGCACCAATATCTATTATGTCGGCGCCATCATCAATAAGCTTGTGTAAATGTTTTATGCTGTCTTCAAATTCGTAGTAATTCCCGCCATCTGAAAATGAGTTTTGGGTAATGTTAAGTATGCCTATAATTTGTGTTCTATTTGGAAAATTTATTTTTATTTTTTCTTCAAGAATTTGTCCGAGTTCTTTTAGCCCGAAAGGTTGTAATTGAAGTTTTTGAGCAATCTTTAATAACTGCGAAAAGCTGCCGCCGAGTATACAATCTGATAATTCAACTTTGCCAGTTATAACTTCTTTGCAAGTTCCGCAATCTGCACCAACGGAGAGTGCAAGTTGTTTTATTATATTAGCCTGTGCGCAAGTCAAGTTAAATATTTTGTAATTGGAATATTCAAATTTTTCAATAGCCTTGTGCGTATACGACCGGTCATACCCGATATTTATCAGTTCGTTTTCAATATTTGTATTATCAAGTTTTTTCAATAAAAAATCGTGCATAGTATAAACTTAGCACGATTTTTATATTTTTTCAATTTGCATTTAGCTTAAGATATCAAACCTGTCTTTTAAATCTCCAACAGCAATTCTTCCGTTTCTTACGGCCTTACTTAAACCCGTAACTAAAGCGAAGAATGCCATCGCAGCTCCGCATCCGCTAGCAACTAATCTTACGGCCGGATTCTTTATGATTGGCCCAATATATTTCATATTTTTAAATTTGCCAATTCTGTTCATTATGCTGGCAGAAAATACTTTTGCATCCTTTAGGAATTTACCCCATAAGCCTGTAACTTCTTTTGTACTATTTTTTGCAGTCGTGCCGAAATTAATGGCTTTTTGAATTCCTTGGCGAAGCCCTTTGTTAGAAACCGCAGCACCACCAACACCTGCACCAACCGCAACGTTTTCTGCTCTGTCACGTCTGGTTGTTGTTTCGCTATATGGATTTCTTGCAAATGATATTTCAGCTACCATTATTCTTCTTCGACCTCATCAAACATTTCAGGATCACGTTCTTCCGGAGTCATTGTTGCTTCATAAGCTCCTGTTGCACCTGAACCTATACCCAAAACTGTTGCAACACCTTTTGTTGCTTTATCGCCATTCATATTTTTGATTGGAGCTAAAACTTTTTCCAATACTTTGCTTAATTGTCTTTTGAATTTTCTTGCGTGATCTAAAATTCTTTTTCCTTTTTTTGTGCTGAAAAATTCATTAAGTTTAGCTTCAATTCGTTTTCCAATAGATGTTTCTTTTGCTTTTTCTACGCCTTTTTTAAATAATTCGCCTAATTTCTCAGCGAAGCTAAGAGCTTTATCCACAACAGGTTTTGCTTTTCCAACTGCTTGCTGAACAACTTTGTTACCTTTTCCTTTTTTTAGGAAATCACCAAGTATCATTACAGAACCAAATACCGCAAGTCCTTCTAAAGCAGCATTAGTAAGTACCTTGAAGAATTTTACCGGTTTTTTAAGTTTGTCAGGTACTTGCTGATCATTAAGAATTTCATTCAAAGCACGCTGGCCATCCTCAATTGTTTGTCTTCCTTGGCTAATATCGTCTTCCCAGCCTTTGAAATTAACTTTAGCCGGTTTATTATAATTGTTTGTTGAAACGGGTTGAATAGCTAACATATTATTCTCCACACTACACTTTATACGAATACTACAAAACTCCTAAAATTTAAATTTTGCTTATTTTCGAATATAATGTTACAATTCTACACATATTATTTCACATTATAATCAATTTGTAAAGTGTTTAAACCCTTGATATGAATTTCTTTTAAGTAATTCTCTATCAATATTGTTTAGGCAGTCCAATTTTGCACCCAGCCATCTTGGTGCTATCAAACTTTTTCGAAAGCCATTACCTGCAAGCCTGTGTATAGTCGTTGTTTTAGGCAAAATTTCAAGAAAATCACACACAAGACTTACATAATCATCTTCGCTCATAAAATCTATTTCATTATTTTCATACATTTTTGCAAGTGGGGTTCCTTTTAATGCGCATAACATATGAATTTTTACTCCGTCTACATTCAAGTCTGCAAGTCTTTGTGCTGTTTGTAGCATTTCATCACGGCTTTCCCAAAGTCCAAGAATGACATGAACGCAAACATTTATTCCTTTTTCTTTTGTTTTTTCATAAGCTCTTACAAAGCATTCGTAATCGTGCCCGCGATTTATACGCATCAAAGTATGATTGTGTGAAGATTGTAAGCCGTATTCGATCCAGGTATACCAGTCTTTTGAGATGTCTGAAATCAAGTTTAATTTATCTTCATCAACGCAATCAGGACGTGTTCCTATTGATATTCCGACAACATCAGGATGCTTTAGTGATGCTTTGTATATTGTTTCAAGTTCTTTTGCCGGCTTATATGTATTTGAGTATGCCTGAAAATATGACATAAATTTCTCAGCTTTAAATCTTTTTGAAAGTGTTTCAACTCCGATTTCAACTTGTTGTTCTATTGAAAATAAATTTGAGTGTGCTTGTGAAAAACTGCCGGTATCATCACAAAAAATACAACCACCAGAAGATATTGTTCCGTCCCGATTCGGGCAAGAAAAGCCGGCATCTATGGTTATTTTATATACCTTTGCGCCAAATCTGTTCTTTAAATATGCACTGAATTGATTGTATCTTTTGTCTGTATTATTAAACATTTTTATCCCCTATTAACCCTCTCCCCTTATAAAGGGATACGGGGATATCCACATTATTGTTCTTCGTTATTATCATAAATAGGATAAACGTAATGTTCGCCGCAATTTGGACAAACAACTTCTTGTTGTTTGCCGTCTTCTGTTTGAGCGACTTCAAATAAACATTTACATCCTGATTGTACGCATCTTATAGCCCAAGTAGGTCTGATTAATCTTGCCATCTTATTCTCCTCCTATTCTTTTGCATTATAGCACGTAAGCGCCCATAAGTCCATATTAAAACTCTTGTTTGTACATTTCGTCATCCCAGTATTCAAGCTCTAATTTCCCGATAATAACCGTATCACCGTTTTGAATACCGATATGTTTCAATTCGTCAATTATTCCCATTGCACGCATTGTATTTTGCAGCCTTATAACTTGTTCTGTATTTCTTGTATTTATGACTTGTGAAACCCTTATAATCTTTCCGCCATCAACGAGATATGTATTTTTATCTAATTTACGTACTTCCCAATAGCTATCATCATTATCAGTTGCGGCTAAATCTTCTTCCACAACTATATCTGAAACAGGCTTCGGAATGGTATCAACTTTTTCTGATAACTCATTCTTTAATTCCTCTACGCCTGCTCCTGTAACAGCAGAAATACAGTATATATCAACTCCTTCATCCTTGAACTCTTGTTTAATTTCTTCAAGTCTTTCAGGGAGAATTGCATCAATTTTGTTTATTGCGGTTATTTGATGAAGTTGAGCAAGTTTTTGAGAATATTTTTCAAGCTCATTATTTATAATCTTGTAATTTTGAAGCGGATTTTCTTCTGTCCCGTCTACAATGTGAAGCAAAAATCGACATCTTTCAACGTGACGCAAAAAATCATGCCCTAAGCCTATTCCTTCTGAAGCTCCTTCAATGAGCCCCGGAATATCTGCAATTACAAATCCGTCCCCATTAGATTTTCTTACTACCCCAAGATTTGGAATAAGCGTTGTAAACGGATAATCTGCAATTTTTGGTTTTGCTGAAGAAACTCTGCTTATGAAAGTTGATTTTCCGGCATTCGGAAAGCCCAGTAAACCAACATCTGCAATAAGTTTCAACTCTAATTGCAATTCTCTTTCAATTCCTGGCTCTCCGGGTTCGCAATACTGAGGTGCTCTATTTTGCGGGGTACAAAAATGAATATTGCCTCTTCCTCCCTTGCCGCCTTTTGCAACAAGTACTTTTTGCTCATGCTCTGTCAAATCCGCTATGATATTACCGGTTTTTAAATCCTTAACAATAGTGCCGACAGGAACATTTATAAATAAATCTTTTGCACTTTTGCCGTGCATGCTTTTTTTGAATCCGTTTTCACCATTTTCAGCTTTGTATACGGTTTTATATGCAAAATCCATAAGGGTAGACATGTTTTCAGTTGCAACTATATAAACGCTTCCGCCATTGCCGCCATCACCGCCTGCCGGACCGCCTTTATCTACAAATTTTTCACGGCGCCATGCGACAACTCCGTTGCCGCCTCTGCCTGAAACTATTCTTATTTTTGCTTTATCCATAAATTGCATATTTATATCCTGAATACAAAAGAGCCTTGAGAAATAACCCCAAAGCCCTTTTTAATTTTCTTATAACTACCGGATTAGTTTTTCTTACCGTATCTTTTGTTGAATCTTTCAACTCTACCTTCAGAGTCAAGAATTTTTTGTTGTCCTGTGTAGAACGGATGGCAGTTGTTGCAAATTTCAACTGTGATATTTTCACCAACTGAACCTGTTTCGATTTCGTTTCCGCATACACATTTGATTACGGTTTTCTTATATTCCGGATGTATTCCTTCTTTCATTTTCTACCTCTTTCTTTCAAGATTCCAAACTTGAATATTTGTGTATTTATTTCGACTAACTATAGTCTACAATGCTAAAAACATAAAATCAAGGGGGTAAATGTTGTTATCAATGGTTGCGTATGATTTGTACGATATTGTGTACTGGTGGGGTAAATGTTGTTATCAACGGTTGTGTGTATTATTCATCAATTGCGTACGTGTAAATTGGAACAATAATATATTTACCCCTACCCCTACCATTTTTTAAATATAAAAAATACCGCTAAGACAATTAGAGCAAAACCTACAAGATAATTCCATTTGAACTGTTCCTTTAAGTAAAAAACGGAAAATATGCTAAAAACGACCAGTGTTATGACTTCTTGAATTGTTTTTAGTTGAGCGGCATTATATGTTTCGTAGCCAATTCTGTTTGCTGGTACTTGAAAACAATATTCAAAGAATGCAATTCCCCAACTGGCAAGAATAATTAACCATAGTGCGCCGGATTTGAATTTAAGGTGTCCATACCAGGCAAATGTCATAAAAATATTTGATATTGTCAGTAAAAATATAGGCGTAATAGCTTTAATCATAATAGTGTATCTCCTTTTGTATTCATTAAATATATTATAGATTAAAGACAACGGCTTGACATGAAAATTTTTTTTAATATAATAAATTATACAAGCACACGCCGGCATAGCTCAATTGGCAGAGCAACGGTTTTGTAAACCGTAGGTTGTAGGTTCGAGTCCCATTGCCGGCTATTCTTATGAAAGGGTGCAAGCAGCGTAGTTTGCGTAGGACTTGCGAAATTGTACTCGAGGCGCAGGCCCTTGTGGCTCAGGGGTAGAGCACTCCCTTGGTAAGGGAGAGGTCACGAGTTCAAATCTCGTCAAGGGCAAATTTATAAAAACCTTGCGAGAAAATGAAAATTAAATAAGGGTAGGTGGCCGAGTGGCTAAAGGCGACAGACTGTAAATCTGTTCTCGCGAGAGTACGGTGGTTCGAATCCACCCCTGCCCAAACTTTTAAAAGGAGGCGTAAGCCTTCTTTTTTTATCGCAGGGTATAGGTTTTCAGGACAGTTGTGATGGGAGTTTTGTTGTAAGTATGCCTAATTTTAGGGCGATAGAGGCAGATTTATAGAGTAGAGATTTGCCGAACCATTTTTGCACTTTTGTCACAATTTTTGCACTCTTTTGCACTAAAAACTTGTCACCCTGAACTTGTTTCAGGGTCTATTTAGCATGGAATTTAACTTTAAGCGAAGTGCAATAAAGTGCAACAAAGTGCAAAAACAAATTATCTTGCATTTTGATATGTGTCAAAATGTCTCTGAGATTGAGATTATAGATTTAATATTAGTATAATAAATATTTAGAGTTAATTATGCAAATTACATAATTTGAATTATTAAACTTGGGTATCCATTCTCATGTCAATAAATTTAGTTTGTATTAAATATTTTTGTGTTTCAAGTACAGATGTAACTTTTTCCCCAAAATCTCTTTTTCTTGAATCGTAAACTAATAGGTAACCAATTTTAGACTGTTTACTATGCAAATAATGTTTCAACTGATTTATACCTTTTTCAGCATATGTAGAAGTATATCCGCGTCCACACATCTTTAATTCAATAATTATCTCTAAATCATTTTTAAAAGTTATATATAAATCTATATATCCAGCACCCGTTGATACTTCATCTAAAGACTTTATTTGGCCTTTGAATTTTGTATCTAAAAATAATTTAAGATCTTTTTTGCATTTTTCTTCTGGCTCTGATATCCAATCGTAATCGCCTTTTTCTTTATTAAATTTAGCATAATCTTTTCTTAAATTGTTTTCAACATAGCTTATAAATTCATCTAAAGCAGTTTCAAAAATGCGTAATGTAACCATTTCCTTGACCTGATTTTTTGTTAAATCAAAATTTACTTCACATTTTCTTGTTATTAGATCTTGCATCATAGCATTTAGCTCATTCATATATTTTTCACTAATATCATTTTGAACCTCAGCCAACAATGTTAAGGATTTATTTAGCTCTTTATTTTGATTGTATAAAGATTTAGCCAATAAAAATTTGTTTTCTTTAGTTTCTTCGACTCTTGCGTTATTTAAATATATAAATCGTTCTAAGAATTCCCATTTTTTATCACTTATAACATTTTCTATATATACATTATTAAAATCTATATCATAGGCAATTAAATCTAAATATTTATCTGCATATTTATAATATCTTTCCTTATCTTTATTTTCTAAAAAAATGTTTGCATAAACCTTGTAAATATGTGCTCTTTGTTGGTCGAAGTATTCATAATCCTTTACTAAATCTAAAGATTTGTCCAGATATCCAATTCTATCAATATAGTTAAGTCCTTCATTGTGCTCGGCATATCTTAAATATAAAATTGATAAAGCATAGTCATTGTCTTTAAATTTCTCTTCCAACTCACTAAATTTTTTATAATTTTTGTTTATGCATATTTCGTGTTGAATTTCCCAGTGTCCATACGGATCAGCAATATAATTATCCAAAACTTTTGCATCATCTGAAATTTCTTCCCTATTCCTTTTTATTTCTATCAGCTGTCCATCTATATTTATTTGATCAATATTTAAATAACTACACAATTCTCCTAATACTCCAAATGTTCGGTACATAATATCTTTAAAAATCTCGGCCTTTTGCGATATCGTCATTTTTATTATTTTTTCAGCATATTCCATGGCAATTTGGTACTCTTTCATGTCTTTATATTTAATAATTAGACCATAGTAATGATTGGATAAAGAGTATATAATAGAGGTATCATTATTCTTTATTGCTAAAATTTCTAGTTGAGCCTCGATTTTGGCTAATTTCTTCTGATCTTTTAAGGATATTTTATTTGCATAAAGTGACAAAGTTTTTACAGCATCGGAAATAAATCCTGCTTGGAGATACATATCAAATGCTCTTTCCAGTAACTGTAAATCTTTTTCTAATTCATATTTCTCCATGAGCAAAGATCCTTTTGCAAAGCAAGAAATATCCCAAGACAAATATTCATCTAGTTTTATTTTAGCAACCTCGTGTTTTGATTGAGCTTTATAGCATTCTATACAGCAGATTAATATTCTTGCACTGATATCATGGTATAGATATTTTAATAATGAACTATAATCAATAAAAAGTTTCTCTGAATTATCTAATACATATTCGTAATCCTTAGCATAGAATTTATTTGTAATTTTTTGAGCTGATAGTATTAGCTTAGCTTGATTTGATTTAATTTTTGTTGAATCAATTCTTGCAAGTATATTAAATAATTTTTCTCCTCGAGGAATATCACGGCCATATTCAATAAAGTGCATTAGAGCTTTGTAATGTTTATTGCTGTCAATTAATCTGTTAATTTCAGAAATAAGCTTTTCATTAAAATTTTGTATTTTTATCTTATCTTTTTCTGACATTGACTGATATCTTAATTCTTCATTAAAAAGTCTTTGAAAATTTAAAATTTTATGCATTATACCTCCAGGCAAAATATTAGGTAATATATCTTGCATTAATATTTAATAGCAAAAACAACCAAATATCTATCAAATAATCTTCAAATATATATTCACAAGTATAAGAAAGTGCAAAAATAATTTATCTTTTAGTTTGATATGTGTCGAATTGTCTCTGAGATTGAGATTTAGGACTTGATGTTTCTGCGAACAAGAGCGATTAATGTGTATGCAAAGGAGCATACGCATGGCAGATTTTACTCCAGAAAAATGTAAACAAATAGCACTCGCAAGACTTGATATTGTTCATCAATGGCTTGAGTTCAGGAAGAAATCTCAAAATAAACTTCAAGCTGATTATGATTTTGTAAAATTATACAATACTTCCAATAGTCACCTATTTGAAATTTTGGGTAAAATATCCCGTGGTAGTTTGCATCGTTGGCTTGTGATGTTAAACGGAACGGAAGATTACGCAAAACTTTTACCTCAGTATAAATACAGTAGCGTTGATGATTACAGAACCGTTCTAAATGATGAAGAAATTAAAATATTTATGGGGTTACTTCTGCATCCGAATAGGTTATCAATCGGAAAAGCAATCGCATTAACGAAATATAGATTAAAAGAGCAGGGACAAAGTTTTATTCCTGCTGATATCACATTCCGACGTTACGCAAAATGGTTTAAGGACAATAATTACGACAAGTGGATTCTTGCTCGTGACGGAGAAAAAGCATTATCCGATAAAGTCGAACCTTATATAAAACGTGAGGCTAGTCTGCTTGAAGTCGGAGATATTCTAGTCGCAGACGGGCATAAATTAGCGTTTCAGGTTATTAATCCGTTTACAGGCAAACCCTGCAGAGCAACACTTGTCGGATTTTTGGATTGGAAATCAACAGCATTAGTAGGTTATGAAATTATGCTTGAAGAAAATACGCAGTGTATCGCATCAGCTCTCAGAAACTCCATAATCAATCTTGATATGATACCGAAAGTTGTTTATCAGGATAACGGCAGAGCTTTCAGGGCAAAATATTTTACTGATGATAAAGGATTTACTGAATTAGGTTTTCAAGGTTTGTATTCAAAACTCGGAATAGAAACAGTTTTTGCACGACCATATAATGCTAGAGCCAAAGTAATAGAAAGATTTTTTAAAGAATTTCAGGAAGGGTTTGAAAAATTGTTGCCAAGTTATATAGGAAGCAGTATTCAAAACAAACCTGCGTATAGGATGAGAAATGAAAAGTTGCATAAAAATCTACATTGTGAATATATTCCGACCATAGAAGAAACGATAAAAATGATTGATATGTGGCTGAGTTTCAAGAATTCTCAACCCTGCCCGAATGCTCCGGATAAAACAATAGCTGAAGCCTGTTTAAATGAACCTTTTATAAATACTATCGTTAATATTATAGGAGTATGTGATGAAAAAATTTTTAACGTTAATTTTAGCATTAGTTTTTTGTTCAAATATTGCCTTTGCAGGCAGTATAAATTCTTATGACAAATATGGTTCTAAAACGGGTAGTTACAGAACAAATGGTTCTACCACAACCAGTTATGACAAGTACGGTGCTAAAACTGGTTCCTACAAAACAAGAGGCAATACTACAACAAGTTACGATAAGTATGGTGCTAAAACCGGAACATATAAAAAGAATGGCAACACAACAACTCAATATGACAAATATGGTGCAAAAGTTGGTACATACAAAACAAATTCTAATGGTGTAACAACAAGCTACGATAAATATGGAAGAAAAACAGGTTCATATAAAACAGATTCGTCTGGCAGGACAGTTAAATATAACAAATACGGACAAAAAACCGGTAGCTATAGATAAAACTTCAATTCTCAATTCCAAATAACTCTTTCTCTATTTGCTTAAAATGCTCAGGGGAAAGAGTTTTTTGTTTTTGATTTTGTTTTGGATCTGGGATTTGAGTTTTCATTTGCGGTAGATTTTTTAAAATATTCATCAGAGAATACATTTCGGCCTGCGGAGTTCGTTGGTTATTATCAATATCATTTGAAATTTTATCCATAATTTTTTGTGCAAAATTTAGCAACTCACGATTAAAAAGTTCCTGTTCTCTGCCTTTTTCAAACCTCTTTTTATCCCAATCATATTCCTTTTTCCAATAGAATAAAGTTCTGCGCGAAATATTAAGTTTTGCACCAATCACATCAAGCGGTTGGTTTTCATAAACATACAAATGCTCTGCCTGTTTTAATTTATCTAATTTTGTCATTTTATACCTCAAAAATTATTCTGTCTACTGTAAAATTTGTTTTATCGGATAATCTTCGCACCTGAAAATTACAAGTCCTCTCAATAACTCCAAGATTTTGGAAATATTTTATAAGTTGATTTAAAAGCGCCATTGTGTTTTTTATCCTGCGAGGTTTTAATCCTCTTGATAAACAAGCATTGTAAACGACTTTGATTTCATCAGTACCGATATTATTAAGAAAATATCCTTTTAAATATGGCAAAATGTTAAAATTAAAGATGGAATTATAATTCCTGTAAGTCTCGAATTTACAATATTTCTTGACGTATTTTTTCATAAAATATGCAACAGCATCTTCAATTTTTATAGGAGTAATTTTATTTTTTGGAATTACAAATAATTCAAAATTACTGTCAGGTTTTTCTTCAGGAATTTTGTATTTCCCTTGTTCAAACACCAATTTATCCTCGTTCAAAAGATGTTCGAGTTGTGTTTTACAGTCACATTCTGCAATCATTTCAATTTCATCAAGAGTAAATTCTTTTAAATGTCGTGCCAATTTTTCTATGTTCATAAAATCTGCTCCGTAATTTTTTTTGTAATTTCTACCAAATTATTGTCTTTGGCAAAAGTTTCCATTTGGTTTATAAGTTGAACAATTTGCCTAAATCTATTAAATTTTGTGTGGATGTATTCAATAGCATCAGGAGTAAATGGAACTTCTGACAACTGAGCTATAATTTGACTCAAATCATTTACTCCAAATGTTTCAAACTTTAAAATTTCTGAGAACCTGTCATAAAGGTGCTTGTACCTTTCAAGTTTCCTGTGTGCCAATCCCATTCCAATAAAAATTATCGGGCAGCCGGTTTCATCGTGGATATCCCTGAGGGTTTCAATCGTTTTATAGTTATTCATCAGATAATCAATTTCATCAATAAAAATAACCTGCGGATTTTGTTTCAGCTTTTTTACTACGATATTAAAGTTATCTGATGTCAGAAATCTCGGAATTTCATCAAGCTCTTTTACCATTTCTTCCAATAGCCATCTGCCCGTCATAAGGTTTGATGCCCTTAAATATATTCCGTCATACTTGCAAGATAACCATAGCGCTGTTTGTGATTTACCGAGTCCCGGCTCGCCATAAACAAGTCCCATCTTTGGAATATTTTTTGGTTTGCTTATTAAATTTTCAACAAGTCCGATAAAGTTTTTAACATTTGTCGTTTTTACAAAAATTTTATTCATACAATAATCTATACTCCTTTGTTTGCTTAAATTTTTCTATCCACTCGTCTTGCGGATTATGGATTATTAAATATTCATATTTTTCTGAATTATTTTTGAACAGCGTTTGAACTCTTTTTGAATCCGTTTTGAACGAGGGCTGAATTTCGGCAACTTCCACCTGTGTTTCAAGTAACTTTATATCCTCACATTGAAGATATTTTTTAATATACTCAACTGTTTTCTTTTTTAGTTGTCGTTGATGGACTATTTTTTGCTTGTAATCCTCATAGTCTTTAACTTCGCCTAAAAGTTTTGCCATTGGATGTGTTTCTGTAACTCTTTTTGCTGTACATAGAAATTCGCCCTTTGGAGTGTAAACTTTAATACTTGTGAGGTCAAAAAGGTTGTATTTAATCAACACTTTGCTCTTGAATCCATACAATCTTTCATCAAAATAGTCGCAGTTTAAGAATCTGATACCGTTTCGTTGAATTGTTTTAACTTCGGTTGCGAGCATCAAATCATCAAGATTGTTAATATCAATATTTTGTCTTTTTCGTTCTTCTAAAACTTGTCGGATTCCAAGGAAGGTCATAGTTAATAATTATGTTTGACCTATGAAGATTTATACCTTCTGCCAGTACATCAGTTGTAATTAAAATTTTTATTTCATCTGATTTCTCTTCATTTTTTAGGAAGTTGTATATCAAGACTCTCTTTTTTTGCCAAATTATCCTTGAAGTATTCATATAAAAACTTCAAATAAAGTTCATACGGAGAAATTTCATCATTAAGCCAAGTTTTATTTTTTATAGTATCAATGTATACTGCGGATAAATCTACTGCATCTTTCCACAAAGATTCAAATTTATTTAAAGCATATTTTACATCCGAATTATTTTTTAATTCTACATTAAATTCATATTGAGAATTTAAGCCAGATTCAGAAAAATTGCTAGAACCTGTAATTACTCTTCCATAATCTCTATCATCTTCTTGAAATCTGCTTATATAAACTTTTGCGTGTATGTTATAACTGGGATAAGCTTTAATTTCAAGTTTCCCAGATTTTAAAAACTCTATAAACTTATATATACCTTCTTCAACAAAATAATTATCTTCAGATTTATATAATTCATCAACAATATAGCTTGAAAAATATTCTTTTGCTTTCGAATGGGATTCAAAATTTAACTTTTCTTGTTTTACACTTTCAACTATTTCAACAGCTTTTCTATCAGCGTTTAACCCAACTAATATTCTGATTTTATCAATATTTTCAAAGTCCTTGTATAGCCTGTAAAAACCACTCGTTCTAAAATAACCAACCAAGATATCAAAATATTTAACATCCTTTAGTGTTCTTTTGAAACGGTCTTCCAGCTTTTGACCATCTTCATTTGTAAAAAAAGTTAAGTCATTAATATCTTCTGTTTGCGTAAAAACCATATAATCATATATTCCTAAATTACAAATACTAATCTGATATGATTAGAACATGAAAAATTATATAAATCAAATAGTATCATTTTAATCATAAATAATCATTTCGGATATTAAAAAGTAATCCAATAGTATTTATTATCAAAGAAAGGAATAAAATATGATTAACAAATCAACTATTGGGAAAATTATTCAATCCTTGCGAAAGGAGAAAAATCTAACTCAGGAAGAATTAGCAGAAAAAATTGATATCTCTCCTAATTATTTAAGCAAGGTTGAAAGAGGGTTGTGTACTCTAAATACTGAGTCCTTTCTAAAAATGGCTCAGGTTCTTGATTTTACACTAGAAAGTTTTGGTATAAAAGTCAAAAATCATGATGATATAGATAAAACAAAAAAAGAGCTTATTAGTACAATTCTTTCAGCTTCGCAAAAACAAACAGAAGTTTATAATAAAACAGTAAAGTTTATTGATGAAATTGTGAAATACTAAATATTACAATATTGGGTATATTAAGGAGTAGTCCAAAGTATTCATTTATCGATTAAATAACAATAAAAAGACCTTCTAAATGAATTGTTTTATGAAAATCTTTATTCTGTATAGTGGATTGGCTGCAGAGTGTGAAAGCGTGAGCGATACCCGTTTAATGCCACCAACCAAGTGTTTGTAATCTTTTTCAACCATCGTTTAACTTTTCGTTATTGTAATATCAGCGTATATTTCATCCGGTCTATCAGGATCAATCAAAAAATCTTTATCAAATACATATCTTTCTCCATCCGATGCAACGCAGCCAACAGTATTGTGTTCGCCAAAACACACAACTGTAAACTCTTCGCTATCCTTTTCAAACCAACCTTTGAGCTTTTTTAATCTGTACTTTTTACCAATTTCAATCATTGTATGCTCCTTTCAAGCTACACCATTCATTGCTTTTTCAGTGGGAAACATCAAGTATATGTGTCTAAAATCGTATCATTTGGACACAATACTTTTTGAACACGATTTAAACGACTTTTAAACACCTTTTAAACGGCATTTAAATTTCGACATCTTTTTCGTGATCTATAAAGAATGCATTCAAAACATCCGCATCATTTCGCAAGTGTTTAATTACGGATGCAAGATTATAGCATTCTTCAATTTCCGGCTGATTTGCTACAAAATAATCAATAACAACCGCTGTATTATAAATATTCTCCGACCACTTGCTCAATTGCTTAAACTCTTTTGGAGTAATATTCAATCCGACTTTTTCCATACGTCCTCCATTTATTAAATGCAAGACATACATTACCTAAAAGCACAGTCATATCAATAAAAATGACACAATAAGTTACATGTATTTTCTTAATAATATTTCCTTTAATCGTGTGTTTGTGCTATAATTAGGGCATGAATAGTCGTTGTGAAGCATTGGAAGTTTATTTTTATGCAACAGATTCCGGAAACGAACCTGTGCGTGAGTGGTTGAAAGAACTTCCGAAAGAAGATAAAAAAACTATTGGATACGATATTAAAACTGTTCAGTATGGGTATCCAGTAGGAATGCCTCTAACAAGAGTTTTAAAAGGTACAAACTTGGAAGAAGTTCGCTGCAAAATTTCTAACGGGATTGCAAGAATAATTTTCTATGTTGAAGATAACACTATCGTTTTGCTTCACGCATTCATAAAGAAAACACAGAAAACTCCGCAAAAAGAATTAGATGTTGCAATTAAACGCTATAAAGAATTATGCAAAAGATAAAACTATGCGCTTGCCCAAATATTTTGCAACTTTTTCTATTGTATTTAGAGTAATAGAAGTATTTTCAGGATCTAAAATACGACAAATAGCAGTTCTTGAAGTCGCAAGTTCTTTTGCAAGACGGTTTACAGAAATATTATCAGCCAGCATTTTTTGCTCCAATGCATAAGCAATAACTCTTTTTATTGCAACAGCTTCAGATTCTTGAAGAATATTTTCTTCTTCAAGAAAACTGTCAAAACTAGAACCTATGTGCTTTTTATCTATCATTTTTGTTATCCTTTTTAATTCAAATAAACTTCTATTTATATTGTACCAAAAATGGTACAATATTTCAAGTGGGCAAGTATATATTGTTAATTAATATAAAATTAGGTTTATGATAAAAATCTGATAAATGCCCTATCAGGATCCCCATTAATATTATTTTTTATACAAAATTCTTTCTCTTCATAAAAAAACTTACTAGTATTTGAATATATCTGTTGATAAGAATGCTGTAATTGTAAGTCATTTGCATATATAATTGATTGTTCGTTAATTTTAAGAATTGTAGGTAACTTAAATTTATTTTGTAAGAATTCTTTTTCATAAAAATTTTTTTCAACTATAAGTAATTCATATTTTGGACTTAATGGCAAGTAAAAATTAATTCCATAAGAAAGTATCCCTTTGCCTCTACCATCTTTTTTACAAAATTCTCTGTCAAGAATTGCGGGATTATCAGAAGTATAAAATGGTCGTTCAGTATTATTCAATAGAATAAACCATTGCTGTTTTTGTAAATAAATAACCAAAGGATATAGTTTACCAAAAATCAATTTAATATGACTTTTTTTTACTTCGTTATTATCAATATCAAAATCTAGTTTTTGACATGTAAATTCTTCTATCTTGTCATACATATGTTTTGATATTTGCATTAATGTCTTTCTTACTATTATAGTTCTAAAATTTTGTATCAGAAAAAATATTGCTAAATACTCTTTTGTTTTATCTGGAAGTTTGAACTCTTGTTTAATTAAAAATTTTTTATCCATTTTTAAAACGTATTTATCTAAATTTTCAAATAAATTTTTAAGTTCATGTTCATATAATGATTCAAATTCACTTAATTTTTTTTCGAAAATTTGCTCATCTTCTGATATATTTGAATCAATATCATAAAAATAATTTTTGCAGGCAATATCATTTATGTTTGCTTTAAATTTTTCAACTCGATTTTTATCAAAAACATTTATAGTTTTATTTCTTTCGCAAAAATACTTAAGATAAACTCTTGGAACATAGTGTTGCTTCTTTGTTTTATTAGTTTTCTTCTCCATATGCATATATTTTAAAATAAAAATAAAAAATTTCTTATCTATGTTATTTATAAACTCTTAATCTCCATCTCATAGATAATTTAATCTTGGACTAAGTGTCAAATTACACAGGGGATTGGATGAGAACCACAGATGGTGGTTCGGCGGATTTTGTGTAAGAGTGGAGTCGAGCGTAAGCGAGCGAACTAGAGTATGTGAGGACGAAGATTTGCGACAACGCAGAGAAGCAAATCACTCGTCCGAGAGACAACAAAATCCAAGACAAATCCACCCCTGCCCAAACTTTTAAAAAGGAGGCACAAGCCTTCTTTTTTTTATCGCAGGGGATTGGATGAGAACCACAGATGGTGGTTCGGCGGATTTTGTTTAAGAGTGGAGTCGAGCGTAAGCGAGTGAACTTGAGTATGTGAGGACGAAGATTTGCGACAACGCAGAGAAGCAAATCACTCGTCCGAGAGACAACAAAATTCAAGACAAATCCACCCCTGCCCAAACTTTTAAAAGGAGGCGTAAGCCTTCTTTTTTTAACGAAGGGGATTGGATGAGAACCACAGATGGTGGTTCGGCGGATTTTGTGTAAGAGTGGAGTCGAGCGTAAGCGAGCGAACTTGAGTATGTGAGGACGAAGATTTGCGACAACGCAGAGAAGCAAATCACTCGTCCGAGAGACAACAAAATTCAAGACAAATCCACCCCTGCCCAAACTTTTAAAAGGAGGCACAAGCCTTCTTTTTTATGTATGTGATTGGAAGAGAACCACTATTTGTTGTCGGAAGAATTTTGACGGGTTTCACCCAATATACTGGCTAAATGACTTAAAAGTTGTAAAATTTAAAATATTTTATGTTATTATTTATTTTAAGCTAATCTTTTGGAATAACTACAATATTACCTTTTGTATACCCGTCACCAAGCAATTCGTTAAATTCTTTTTTTACATCCGCATTAAATATAATGTTGTCTTGAACATGTTCTCTTACTTCTTCTTTTATTGCTTTTGGAATATTCAGATAAGCATCATCTTTTGCCAAGTTTCTCATAGTGGCTATATATGAAGAACATTCTCCAACGTCAGAATAATCTGTATCCATTGCCTTGTGAACTACAACATTTAAGTTTTCGCCTTTTTTATTCTTTAATTTACCCTCATTACTCATTTCAACAAGTTTTGGAATGATTTCTCTATCCCATAAACATTCGATAACTTTGAGGTATTCTTCACGAGTTATTGGCTTTTTAACTCCACCTTTATCCCATATCAAAGTTTCATAAGCATTTCTGATTTTATTTCTGTATATTGTTGCTATTGTATCAACTATTTCCGGATTGATGATATATATGAATGCATTACTTAGTGCGGTTTTTCTTCCGTTTTTGTCACGTAAGAATTCTTTTTCCCCGTTTGCATTAGTTTTATATAAAAAGTCATCATTTGCTTGTATTGTTTCAAGTGACGGTTTGTATAAAAATTCTTTTATATTGTTGTCTTTGTCAGCTTTTATCAAACCACCGTAGCATCTGTAATCAGGAACACCTACAATCATCATACCGACATTTTTGGTCTTCATATAATCATCCAAGACTTCGGGCAAGTTTATATCAATTACGTTATCGGAAGGTAGAATTATAACTGCTTTATCTTTTGGCAAAACAGATTTACCGTCTTTTACCAAATCAACACCGTCTAAATTGTTTTTAATTTTGTAGCCTAAAGTTGTGATAACACAACCTACTGCACTATTCGCTTCATCTTGAATAACAAAATCCACGTCATCTGTTGATTTTGGCAGCAGATTTGCTTGATACAAGTTCAAAAGGCTAAAGTGCATTAAATCCATTCCTTTAACAGGAGTTGCAGTTGATGGTTTGTTATCTTCTCTGCCGTAGCTGAGAGCTTCTATTCGAGAGCCAAAACCTCCGGCTAATAAATATGGATGAAAATCTTCATAATACGGTTTATCTGTCTTGGTTATAGATTTGAATAACGGGGAATCTTTGAATAATTTAAAAAATCTTTGTATAGATTTGATTGTTTTTTCAGATTTATAGTACGCATTTATTGTTGTTGTAGGTTCCTTTTTTTCGCCTGTAAAAGTTGGAGTATCCATTTTTTTATTTACAACTTTAAGGCCTTTTTTATTATTAAATTCTGAATTTTCAAAAACCTCTATTATGTAATTGTCGCCATTTTTTTCTGTTACTTCCAATGTCGCGTAAAAACCGGTTTTGCCTAATATAAATCCCGGTTTTACATTTTCGTAGCGTTTTTCATCTATATCAATTTTAATTACAGAGTTTAATTCAGGATTTTTGACAGTATAAGATGTAATTCCGTTTTCAGTTGAATTGTACACTGAAACAGCATGGCCAAGCCTTTTGAGGTTTGAGCTGAATCTATCCATGTCCTTTAAATAATAATGATAATTTCTTAAATCACTAACAATTAAATTTTCAATTACATTGCTGTTTGATTTAAATTCTACTGTATCTTTGGGCATTACAGTATTATTTCGAACAATTCGAAAATTCCCCTTTTGATTATTTTGCGCAATACCATAATTCCTAGAACCGGAATAACCTAAAACACTATTTACTAACATACTATCTCCCACTTATACTATATGAATCCCATCAGATGATTTCATTCTAAAATAAACATATAATATATTCTATTATATATCCTTAAATATTTACAATTTTTAAATTATTGTAACACCTTATAATCTTTCGCGGTAACCGTAGTTTATATCAAGGCAAAATTCTTTATTTTCTTCTATTTCTGCTTTTAATTGTAATATTTTTTGATCAATATCTGCTAATTTTTCTTCTATATCCGGTTTATTTGCACCTTCAACATTTTGAAGGCATTGTACTAAAGATGTTTTTCTCTGTTCCAAATTATTGATTTGCTCTTGCAGTTTATTATTTGCTTTGCGAAGTCTTTCGGTTTCTTCTTCAATTTTTACCAAATCAGAAATCTTCTTTGATATTGGTCTAAAAGGTTCTTCATTTCCTTTGAAATTTGTTATCTTCATTTTAACCCCCTTGATCTGTAATAATAAAGTCTATAAATTATAAAAATTTGTTATTTTATTTTTATAGTTTTACATTTATTAATATTTAAACATTTTAACCCTCCAGAACTATTGAAATAAAGGTTATTATGTTAGAATATTGGAATAATAGTAATAAAAGGGAGTAGGGAATGAAATCAATAATATTAGCAGGTGGTTCAGGCAGTCGTTTATGGCCATTATCAAGGGACATGTATCCTAAACAACTTTTAGCATTGGATAAAAGTGAAAGTTTGTTGCAGCAAACTTTTTCAAGATTAAATACAATTATGAGCGCTTCTGATATTATTACTATTACTAATGTGAAGCATTATCAGGATATTAAGCTTCAATTGAATAAAATAGACTCCGGCAATATTGTAATTGCCGAGCCGCAAGGTAAAAATACTGCTCCTGCTATAGCCTGTTCTTTGGAGTATTTAAGGCAAAATTCTAATAATGATGATGTTGTTTTGATTGCACCTTCTGATCATTTAATAAAAGATATTGAGGCGTTTAATAGAAGTGTAAAAGAAGCAGAAATTCTGGCAAATGAAGGTTATATTGTTACATTTGGAATAAAACCGCTTTCTCCGGAAACAGGATTTGGTTACATAAAAACGGATAAAAAGTTAAGTGTCGGTTACAGAGTAGAGCAATTTGTAGAAAAACCGAATTACGAAAAAGCAAATAAATATTCTAAAGAAGAAGATTATTATTGGAATAGCGGGATATTTATGGGTAAGGTATCTGTATTTTTAGATGAATTCAAAAAATATGTGCCGGATATTTATTCAAATTTAAATTTATTAAATTTTTCTAAAAGTCTAAAAATAGATTTCGGGGTATATGAAGTAATGCCTACGATTTCTGTTGATTACGCTGTTATGGAAAAATCAGATAAGATTGCTCTTGTAGAGCTTCAGTCTGATTGGAGAGATTTGGGCTCATGGCAATCGTTGTACAGTGTAAAAGCAAAAGATGAAAATGGAAATGTAATTAGTGGTAAAGTTCTTACAAATAATGTCAAAAATTCATTTATATACTCTCAAAAAGAGGTTGTTGCCGTTTCGGATTTAGAAGATGTTGTCATTGTAGAAACAGAAGATGCCATTATGGCTTGCAAAATGGATAAATCGCAAAATGTCAAAAAATTATATGAGAATTTAAAATCAATTCAAAGCGGTACAACAAGACTTCATAAAACAGTATTCAGGCCTTGGGGGTATTATACTTGTATGAATGAGGGAGATGGGTATTTGACTAAAACGATATGTGTTTTGCCGCAGCAAAAATTATCTGTTCAATCCCATAACTATCGTTCAGAACATTGGGTGGTGCTTGAAGGTGAAGCACTTGTTATTAAAGGTGATAAAGAATACCATTTAAATCCGGGTGAAAGTATTGATATTCCGGTTAAAGAAAAACATTCATTGCAAAATCCTTATGATAAAGAATTAAAAATTATTGAGGTTCAGCAGGGTGATTATATCTCTGAAGAAGATATAATACGTTATCAAGATGTGTACGGCAGAGTTTAGGATTAAACTCTGCCGTGTGTGTGCTATTTATGTAGATTCGGTTATTTGTGTTTATTTATTTTTTATAAGCACTATAAAAAATATTTTTGCTATTTAAAAATATTACATTTTACATAACTTAATTATAAAATTTTATTTTTTAGTTATTATATATACAAAGAGAATAGGAGTGATTATGCCGATAGATTTTAATCCAAATGCTGTGCCGAATGCAAATACTAATTTTTTCCACAGACCTAGTATTCAATCGTTTTTGCATACGAAATACGAACCGGACAGGTTTGTCAAAACAGTGAATAGTGCAGTTTCTGATGTTGATAAAGATTATGAAAATATAACGATCGAACAAAAAGATTTTGGTACAATCCAAAAAACAGGGGAGAAAGCAAAACTTTTTACAATTACTAATAAAAATGGTGCAAGTGTAGATTTATCTACCTTTGGAGCAACAATAACATCTATTAAGGTCCCAGATAAAGATGGTAAAATTATTGATGTTACGCAAGGGTATGATAATGTTACCCCTTATGAAACCGCTCCTGTCGGGCATGCAGGTGGTACAATCGGTCCTGTCGCAAATAAAATTGATAAAGGAGAATTTGTAATAGGTGAAAAAACATACAAACTTGAAACAAATAAAGATAACGGCAAAACCCATTGCCATGGCGGCAGTGACGGTTTTGATTTAAAAAATTGGACACCAAAAGTTTTACCTGACGGTGTTGAATTTACATATAATAAAAAAGATATGGAAAGTGGTTATCCGGGGAATGTTGAAGCCAAAGTTGTGTACAAATTTGATAATAATAACAATTTACATATCAAATATTTTGCTACAACTGACAAAGATACCCTTATAAATATGACTAACCATACATATTTCAATCTTGAGGGAGCAGAAAATACTCAGGAAAATTCTGTGTATAATCACATTGTGACATTACCCAATTCATCATTCTTTACGAAAAATAATGAAATAGCTGTCCCGACAGGAGAAATTTTGAGTGTTGAGGGCACTCCGCTTGATTTTAGGACTCCAAAAAAAATTGGTGATGTAATAAATTCAGAATCAGATCAGCTAAAAATAGGTTCCGGATTTGACCAAAATTATTGTATAGATAACTATGACGGAAAAACTTTAATTGAAGTCGCAGATGTAAAATCTCCAAAAACAGGCATAAATTTAAAAGTCGCTACAAATCTTCCGGGATTTCAATTTTATAGTGCCAATCATCTGGGCAAAACCGCTCAACCCGGAGGAAAACACGGAACACGTTATGAAAAACGCTCGGCATTTTGTGTGGAACCACAATTTTATCCAAATGCTATCAATACAAAAGAATTTAATGAAAAAGGAATTCTAAAAAAGGGTGAAACATACTCCAGAGAGATTGTTTATTCTTTTTCTACCAATAATTAAAAAAAATATATTATAAAAAAAGCGGCTGCAATTGCAGCCGCTTTTCTTGTTTTAAGTTTAAGATATTATATATCTCTGTATGAACCGTCAAACTTGTTGTTATAAGTTGTATGAAGATCGTGGTGTGCTTTGTGTGAACCAGGATGTTCATAATGTTCATTATACAATTTTTGAATTGATGGGTTCATGTGAGATTTTCTTAGTGGAAGTTCTTTATCTTCCTTATAAAGTCCGTTTGCACGTTTACCTTTAATCAGAGTATCATCACAGCTTCTAGGTTGCCCGCCGCCATTGATACATCCGCCAGGACAAGCCATAACTTCAAGCATATGGAAGTTTGCGCTGCCGTTTTTGATTTCCTGAAGAGCTTTTTCAGCTTCTTTAAGAGTTGAAACAACTCTCACAACAACCTTTGTACCTTTTATATCAAGTTCAACAGTTTTAGAACGATTAGATGTCCCTCTCATTTCTTTGATATCAACATCTTTAAGGACTTCGCCTGTTGCATATTCATATGCTGTACGAACTGCAGCTTCTGCTACCCCGCCTGAAGCTCCAAAGATTGTTCCTGCACCGGTGTATTCGCCAAACGGAGAATCGTTTCCTTCAGGTTGAAGTTCTTTAAAGTTGATGCCTGCAGCTTTAATCATTTTACCAAGTTCTTTTGTTGTTAAAACGATGTCTGTATCCGGGCGTCCGTCTTGGTAGAACTCAGGACGTTTGCATTCGTATTTTTTAGCTGTACAAGGCATTATTGCAACTACACTTAAGTTTTCTCTAGGAATATTGTAGTTCTTAGGCATTAAATCAACTAAAACCGCTGACATCATACCCATTGGAGATTTGCAGCTGGATAAGTGATTAAGCATATCAGGATGATACATTTCCAAATATTTAACCCATGCAGGGCAGCAAGAAGTAAATATTGGTAAATTTTGGCCTGATTTTAATCTTTCCAAAAATTCTGTTGCTTCTTCAGTGATTGTTAAATCTGCAGAGAAGTTTGTATCAAATACATAATCAAAACCAAGTCTGCGGAATGCAGCGTTGATTAAGCCGATAGTGTTTTCGCCCGGTTCTAAACCAAACATTTCACCCAAAGCTACACGAACTGAAGGTGCAATTTGAACAGCAACTTTTTTATCAGGATTGTTAATTTCATCCCATACTTTATCAATGTCATTTTTGATAGATAATGCGCCTGTCGGACAAACTGCAACACATTGGCCGCAATTTACACAGTCAACTTGACCGATTGGACGTCCGCTCATAGGTTGAACAACTGTTTTAGAACCTCTGTTTGCAAAGCCTAATACAGAATGACCTTGGAATTCAGTACAAGCTCTGACACAAGCTCCGCAAAGAATACATTTATTAGGGTCTCTAACAAATGACGGGCTGCTGTCATCTACCGGTAAAAATTCTTTTTCTTCTTTATCAGGGAATCTTATGTTTTTTATATTGTATTCTTCAGCATATCTTTGAAGATCACAATCTCCTGATTTATCACAAGTTAAGCATTTTCTATCATGGTTTGCAAGAAGTAATTCAAGAACTGTTTTTCTGATTCTTCTTACTTTCTCAGTATTTAGATATACTTTTATACCTGCTTCCGGCGGCATTGTACAAGATGAATTGATTATCTTTCTTCCGTTCGGATATTCAACTTCTACTACACACATTCTGCAAGCCCCGAAAGATGTTAAATCAGGTCTGTAACAGAATGTAGGAACATTCATTCCTGCTTTACGGATTACTTCAAGTAGGTTTGGTTCATTTGAGAATTCAACCTCTTTTCCGTCTATTATTAATGTTTTTTTATCTTCTGTCATTTTTTTTACCTTTCCTATTCTTTACCTATGGCTTTGAACGGACATGCATTCAAGCAAGCCTCACATTTAATACATTTAGTTTGATCAATTTTGTGAGGGTTTTTAACTGTACCTTCAATAGCGCCAACAGGGCAGGTTCTTGCACATTTTGTACAACCTTTACATAAATCTTCATGAATAACTATTTTCTTCATAGCTGTACATACACCTGCAGGGCATTTGTGATCACGAATATGTGCTACATATTCATCTCTGAAATATTTAAGTGTTGAAAGAACAGGGTTTGGAGCAGTTTTACCAAGGCCGCATAATGAACCGTCTTTGATTGTATGTGCGATTTCTTCCAAAACATCCAAATCTTCCATTGTTGCTTTACCTGCAACGATTTTTTCTAATATGTGAAGCATATTTTTTGTACCTTCACGGCAAGGAACGCATTTGCCGCAAGATTCATTTTTAGTAAAGTTCATAAAGAATCTTGCAACTTCAACCATACAAGTATCTTCAGCCATTACAACCAAACCGCCTGAACCAACCATTGCTCCTGCTTTTGTCAGACTTTCGTAGTCCATTGGCAAATCCAGATGCTGTTCTGTCAAACATCCGCCTGATGGTCCGCCGATTTGAACTGCTTTAAATTTCTTTCCGCCGCGAATTCCGCCGCCGATATCAAAAATAATTTCTCTTAAAGTTGTTCCCATCGGAACTTCAATAAGACCGGTATTGTTAACTTCACCGGTTAGAGCAAAAGTTTTTGTTCCTTTTGAAGTTTCTGTTCCCATAGATGAGAACCAGCTTGCACCTTTTCTTATAATTAGAGGAATATTAGCAAGAGTTTCAACGTTGTTAATTAATGTTGGTCTGCCAAATAACCCTTTATTTGCTGGGAAAGGTGGTTTTGGACGAGGCATACCTCTTTCACCTTCAATTGAAGCGATAAGTGCGGATTCTTCACCGCAAACAAATGCCCCTGCACCTTCTTTAATATGTAATGTGAAAGAAAAATCAGTTCCCATTATATTTTTACCCAAGAAATGTTTTTCTTCCGCATCTGCAATTGCTTTTCTTAAACGTTTAATAGCAAGTGGGTATTCTGCACGGACGTATATATAACCTTCGTCTGCGCCTATTGCAAAAGCTGCAATTGCCATACCTTCCAATAATTTGTGAGGGTCACCTTCCATAACGGATCTGTCCATAAATGCTCCCGGGTCCCCTTCATCTCCATTACATACAACATAAGATTTTCCACCTTTATTTGCTGCTGTAAATTTCCATTTTAATCCTGTCGGAAATCCTGCTCCGCCTCTACCTCTAAGACCGGAATCAAGAACTTCTTGAATAACTTTGTCAGGATTATTTTCTTTGATAACATTTGCCAATGCTTCATAACCATGAACAGCAATTGCTTCTTCTATTGATTCTGCGTTTATTTTTCCGCAATTTGCAAGAGCAGTTCTTGTTTGTTTTGCGTAGAAGTTTATGTCATCATTTTTGTGTACGCGTTCTCCGGATTTTGGATCTGTGTATAACAATCTCTCTACCGGTTTGTCATTTTTTACGTGACTTTCAAAAATTTCTTCAACATCTTCAACGTGTACTTTTACGTATGTTACGTGTTTGTCAGGGATAATAACTAAAACACCCTGTTCGCAAAAACCGTGGCATCCTGTCGGTACGATTGTCATTTTATCGTAATCTGTCAAGGTCGAAACACTTGCGCCAAGTTCTTTGAATTTTTCTATTACTTTTAATGAACCGTTAGCAACACAACCTGTTCCTGCACATACTAAAACTCTTAGCCCTTGTTCTTTTATATGTTGTTGGGCTTTATTTTGTTCTTCAACTATATCTATACTCAAGTTAGTCATTATTTAACTCCCTCCTCTTTCATAAGTGTGTCAAGTATTATACTTACTGCATCAGAGGTCATTTGAGGGTAAACTTTATCATTTACCATCATAACCGGAGCTAAACCGCAAGCACCTAAGCAGCTGACTGTTTCCATTGAAAATAAGCCGTCATCTGTTGTAACTTTTCCGTCTTTTAAGTTTAATTTCTTTTTAATTGCATTCATTACAGGCATTGAACCTCTAACATGGCATGCTGTACCATCGCAAACTTTGATTTCGTATTTCCCTTTCGGGTCTAGTGAAAATTGGGCATAAAATGTTGCAACGCCATAAACTGTTGCTGGGGATAAACCTACAATCTTTGACCCAATGTAAATTAGTGCATCTTCAGGTAAATATTTGTACTCTTCCTGAACTTTTTGTAAAATCGCAATCAAATGTGACTTATCAGAACCGCAAGATTCTATAATCTCATCTAACTTCTTTGTGTCGATTTTACGAGAAATTTCTTCCACGCTCATCCTCGGACTCCTATTATATTTTGTTGTATAAACCCACAATTGTTGTAAAAACAACGCTAATTATAATGTACACGGAACATAGTAAAAAATCAAATTAATCAATGCGTATCTTTTAAAACTCTTTATGATAGAATAAAAAAAAAGAGGGATAAATTTATGGGACAAACTTTAGTAGAAAAAATAATCTCTGCTCATTCGGATCATAATGTCAGAGCCGGAGAGCTTGTTATTGCAAATGTTGATGTATGCGCTGTTCAAGATGGTACAGGGCCTTTAACTGTTGAAGAATTTAAAAAACTCGGAAAAGATAAATTATTTAATCCTGAAAGGACGATACTTTTCATTGACCATGCATCTCCGAGTCCAAGAAAAGAGCTTTCAAATATGCATACGACATTGAGAGATTTTTCAAGGGATTATGGTGCGGTTTTATCTGAAGTTGGTTCAGGAGTTTGTCACCAAAGACTTGTGGAAACTTTTGTCAATCCGTTAGAAATACTTGTAGGGGCTGATTCTCATACTTGTACATCAGGTGCTTTGGGTGCATTTTCAACCGGTATGGGATCAACGGATGTCGCCGTTGCAATGGCTCTTGGAAAAACCTGGTTAAAAGTTCCTCAAACTTTCAAAATCGTTGTAAACGGTAAATTTAAGCCCGGTATTTGCTCAAAAGATTTGATTTTACATTTAATCGGAATGATTGGAGCAGATGGTGCGACATACAAAGCATTAGAGTTCCACGGTGAAACGATTGATAATATGTGTATGTCAGAGCGTTTTACTATGGCAAACATGGCTGTCGAAGCCGGTGCTAAATGCGGTTTATTTGTTCCTGATGAAAAAACAAAAGCATATCTTGAAGAAAAAGGACGAGGAGACAAGTTTAAAAGTATAAAACCTGATGAGGATGCAAATTATGAAAGAATAATTGAAATTGATGCTGCAACTATTGAGCATACTGTTTCTTGTCCTCATACAGTTGATAATACAAAACTTGCAAAAGATTTAAACGATATTAAAGTCGATCAAGTTTATGTAGGAACTTGTACAAACGGAAGAATAGAAGATATGCGTGTTGTTGCTGAAATTCTCAAAGGTAAAAAAGTCCATGATGGGGTAAGAATGCTAATTTGTCCTGCTTCGAGAACTGTATATAAGCAAGCACTAAAAGAAGGTCTGCTTGAAATATTTCTTGACGCAAATGCGACAATTTTACCTCCGGGATGCGGGCCTTGTGTAGGAATTCATGCAGGTATCTTGGCTGATGGAGAGGTATGTTTGACTACTCAAAACAGAAACTTTATCGGGCGTTTGGGGAATACAAAAGGATTTATTTATCTTTCATCTCCGTATGTGGCAGCATATTCTGCAATAAACGGTTATATTAGCGATAAATAATTCTATCCTACAATTGCAACATAAAGTATAGCCGCAATTATAAGCGGGATGTTGTAGTGCAAAAATGTCGGAACACAAGTATCCCAGATGTGGTTATGCTGTTCATCCGCATTTAAACCTGCGGTAGGCCCTAATGTTGTATCAGAAGCCGGAGACCCTGCATCTCCCAGAGCTGCAGCTGCTGCCAGTACTATTATCATAGAAGGAATACTAAATCCGAGTTTTGCAAAAATTGGTACGTATAAAACTGCAAGTATAGGTATTGTTCCAAAAGATGTTCCTATTCCCATTGTAATAAATAAGCCGACAAAAAGCATTAAACAAGTTGCAAGTACTTTATTTGTCATCATAAACGGTGCAATTGCATTTACTAAAGAATCAATCCCGCCGGTTGCTTTCATTACAGCCGCAAAACCAGCAGCGACAAGCATTACAAATGCAACGTAACCCATTAAGCCAACACCTTCGTTAATGAGTTTATCCATTTTGTCGTGATCTATTGCTTTAAAACCGAAAATTACCGCCAAACCTACCAAGGCTCCTAAAGGTAAAGAGCCTGTCCATAATTGTATCCCAAGGGTTATAAATGCCGCAAGTAGTGTTACATAATGATTTTTATTTAATGAAAGATCGACATTTTGTTTTTGCTCAATTTCTATTGTTTTGTATTCTCTTGGCTTTGAATAAGTTATAAAAATAGCAATTAAAAAGCCTATTAACATAGCAAGCCCAAGTACCCAGGCATGTTTCCAAACTTCGTTTCTGGATATCTCAATACCGTTTTGAATAATATTATCTGCAATTAAACTTTGGAATATTAACCCAAATCCTGCAGGGATAACTATATATGGCGCTTTTAATCCGAAAGCCAGCGCACAGGCTACACTTCGTCTATCAATTTTTAGTTCATTCATTATGCATAATAATGGTGGTATTAAAATCGGTATAAATGCAATATGGACAGGAATTAAATTTTGTGACAAAATTGCAATTCCTGTTAATATAAAAATAAGCATATATTTTTTTGATTTTATGGCATTACCGATTTTCATAGAAAGAATTGGTGCCAGTCCTGTGTGTGTCATTGATACTGCAAATGCTCCAAGTAGAATATAACTCAAAGCTGTTTCTGCATTATCGCCCATACCGTGGACAAAAATATTCATTACATCGGATATGCCAATGTGTCCTAAAAGTCCGCCTACAACGGCTGAAATTATTAGTGCCAAAAGGACATTTATTCTGCATAAACACAATATGCAAAGCAGTACAACTGATACTATTATAGGGTTTGTTATAAGTGTAATCATAATTAATAGGATATCATGAAAAATGAAAGTTTCATTCATTCATAAAATTGATTTCATAACAAGGGTATGATTTTGAACATCCTTCAAACCTTTGTAATTTTATTTTTATAGGCTCATTAAAGCTGAATTGATTTGAAAATTGGTTTATTTCGATTTTATTTGTATCATCAGTTGTTATGTAATATCTGTAAAAACTTTCGCCGATATCGTTTATAATAATATAATTCTGTTTATCTTTAGAAATATTTATATCAAGTTTTCTATTGTTAAAATCGGATAATTTTATGATTTTGTAATCCGGGAACAGTTTTGTGATGTCGTTAGTTTCGAGTCTGCGCATAACAAAATTGAAACCGTTGAATACGATTTCAAAGTATTCAAATGTTCTTGGGTAATATGTATATAATTTATCCCCAACGATAAATTCAATGCTTCCTTCAGATATAAAGAAATCTTTACCAGGGACATCTTCGTTTTCTGTGATTAAATCGTATGCGGTAACATCCGGGTTTTGCGAATCTTGTTTAATGCGTAGTATTATTTCGTTGTGTTTATCAATTTCATAATCGTGTTTTATATAATTGTGCCATTGGTGTTGTGGAATATTGTATACCCATAGGTTTTGACCTATCCTTGGAACTTTGTCTGACATATTTTTAGAAGAAGTTTTGTCTGAAACATCAACCCCGAAAATAAATAACAATATAAAAATTAATGCCAGTAGTGCAAATATAATTATTTTAAAATTTTTCATAATACCTCGCAATAATAAAATACAATATACGTTTAAATATTGCAAGATTTTGATTTAGTAAATAATTACCCACAAATATGCCTTGTCAGGTAATAGTAAAGGATGCATGTTGAAGTTTAAATGTAGATAATCTTTTTCATACTTCCAGCTATTCTTAATTCCAACGAGGGCATTTGCCCTCTTTTTTTTAGGATTAATATTATAAGACTCTAATTTGATACAAAGATTAAAATAAAATTATTTTTATGGTACAACATGCTTATATATAAATTATAGGGTTTGGGATGTTGGGAAATTGGTTTGGTTTTATAAATTTAATAATAGAGGATTTTAAAGATTATTGCAAAAAAAACGAAAAATTTATTTTTTATATTTGTTTCGCTTTTTTTATCATTTTAACAACGATTGGTGTAATATATCACGAAACGTGGTATGATGAAGCACAAGCTTGGCTGATTGCCCAAGATTTAAGCTTTTTTGAGATGCTCAAATATATGAGATACGAAGGGCATATGTTCTTGTGGTACACAATGATTATGCCGTTTGCAAAGCTTGGAATGACTTTCCCGTATCCTATTCAAATAATAAATTTACTTATGATATGGGGAGCTGTTTATGTTTTGTGGAAAAAGGCACCGCTCAATCCGCTAATTAAAGCCTTGATTACTTTTTCTACACCAATCGCTTACCAATATGCAGTAGTTGCAAGAAGTTATGCCGTTGGAATACTGCTTTTATTTTTACTTGCGGCATTGTTTAAAAAGAAACTACAACACCCATATATATATGCAATATTGATATTTTTTTGTGCCAATAATAATGCTCTTACCCTATTTGGTGCAACTGCATTTGGCTTATTATTCTTTTGGGATTATGTAACTACAAAAAAAGATTTTTATAAAAGCAAAGAATTTTATATCTTATGCACAATAGCCTTATTTTGTGTTTTTATGATTGGATATCAACTTATAGGAGCGGATAAACAAAGTGAATATTTAGAACTCACAAGAATTGTAACGAATAAAAATAGATTTTTGCTTTGGAATATATGTTATGCACTGGTAAATTGCGAAACGAAAAATCTTTTTATTCCGGTTGTTATGACATATCTTGTTTTAGCAGCTTTAACATTTAAGTATGAAAAAAAATCTTTATTCTTATGGTTATTTACAACCTTAGGCTTGTATTCATTACATTATTATTTTTACTTGGGCTGGCCTTGGCACTACTACTTCTTTTATATTTATTTTGTTATTGCACTATGGCTTTATAAAGAAAATGTTAAAGAAAAAAGCCCATATTATCCTTTGTTGATAACATTTTTCATTGTCGTTTCTTACATTCAAATACAAAACACAATATCCTATTACACCAATGATATTGACCAAAATTACTCCTCTGGTAAGGAATTTGCATACAAAATTAGTAATATACCAGAGATAAAAAATAAACGTATCATTATAATGGAACCTTTTCTACATGGAGTAATTCCGTATTTTAGACAAAAAAATATTAATGTCATTGATTTTTATAGTGGGGAATATGCTAGTTTTTATGATTATCGCATAAAAGCATTGGATTTTCTTTCTCCACGAATCATTAATCATAAAAATTTCAAAAAGTACGAAAAAGAATCTATATATTTGGGAATCGGAAACCCAAAAGTTTTAAAAAAGTGCTACAAAGGCAAAGATTACAAAATAAAATTTATTGGAGATTGTACTTTCCCTGGTCTTGGAGATAACACATCATATTGCATAGTTAAACTTATCCCTACCCACAATTAACAAATTGCCATAATATTATCGAAATGATATATTAGAGAAGTTATGGAAAAAGACATTCAAAATAACAAATATTACAAATTATTTTTAGAATTTTGCCGATATATATTAGTTGGTGGCAGTGCGTTTTTAATTGATTTTGGGTTATTCCATCTGTTTGATACGTATATTTTTGCCGGCAAATATTTATATTTATCTGTTTTCATAGGTTATTTTGTAGGTCTGATTTACAACTTTTTATTATCCTGCAAATACGTTTTTGAAAACGGATTTGATAAGATTAAAGATAAAGAAATTAAAAGTTTTATAGTTTTTACAATAATCGGACTTATCGGATTAGTTTTAACTGAACTATTTATGCACTTATTTGTCAAAATTTGTCATTTTGATTCTGACATCTCAAGAATAATTACAAGTGCTATAGTATTATTTTGGAATTATATTGCAAGAAAGGTAATCATATTCAAATGAAAGAAGAGAAAAACATTTATATTATAGGAGCCGGACCTGCTGGGCTTGCTGCGGCGTATTATTTATTAAAAAACTCTGATTATAAACCTGTTATATTGGAGGAATCCGAATATATAGGCGGAATTTCCAGAACTCATCATCACAACGGAAATTGTATGGATTTAGGCGGGCACCGATTTTTTACCAAAAATGAAGAAGTTTTGAATTTTTGGAAAGAAATTTTCCCAATTCAACAGATGCCATCAAAAGATGATATTATACTCGGAAGAACAGAAAATTTTGCAAAAGAAGGATTGAATCCTGAAAAAATCGATGAAATATTTTTGAAAAGAAATCGACTCTCGAGAATTTATTTTTTAAAGAAATTTTTTGATTACCCAATTAGTTTCAAATTGGAAACCTTTATGAATTTGGGATTTATCAATCTTATGAAGGCAGGTTTTGGATACCTCTTTTCTTGTATCCACAAAAGAAAAGAGATATCATTGGAAGACTTTTATATAAACCGTTTCGGGAAACCCCTATATGAAATGTTTTTCGAAGACTACACAGAGAAATTATGGGGAATTCATCCGTCAAAAATAGCACCGGATTGGGGAGCTCAAAGGGTTAAGGGTTTATCACTCTTAGGAGTATTAAAAAATTGTTTACTAAAACCATTTACTCCAAAGAATAAGGTTGAAACCTCTCTAATAGAAGAATTTTTATATCCTAAAAAAGGGCCGGGACAATTATATGAAGTCATAGCAAGAAAAATAGAAGAAATGGGTGGAAAAATCATATTAAATAATAAAGTTATAGGTATTAATTTTGAGGGGAATAATATAATATCTTTAGAAACAATCGACAAAGATAATGAAAAGCATATTTACCCCTGTGATGCAGTATTTTCATCTATGCCTATAAAAGATCTTGTTGATGCATTCAACAATGAAGGGCATAATGAGGAAAAAGAAATCGCACACAACTTGCCTTATCGTGATTTTATGACAGTAGGTCTTTTAGTCAAAAAATTCGCAATAAAAAATAAATCAAAATATAAAACAGTGTCAGATATAATTCCTGATTGTTGGATTTATATTCAAGAACGCAATGTAAAACTTGGCAGGCTGCAAATATTTAATAACTGGTCACCATATTTGGTTAAGGATTTGGAAAATACTGTATGGATTGGATTAGAATATTTCTGCGCAGAGGGTGATGATATGTGGAATACTGAAGATAACCAATTCAGTACTTTTGCCGCAGATGAACTTGAAAAAATAGGAATAATCCATAAGGAAGATGTTCTTGATTCTGTTGTTGTAAGAGTTAAAAAGGCTTATCCTGCATATTTTGGTTCATACAAAGATTTTTCAAAAGTCAAAGAGTATCTTAATACCATTGAAAATTTATATTGCATTGGGCGAAATGGTCAACATAGATACAATAACATGGATCATTCCATACTTACAGCTTTTGAAGCTTCAAGAGCATTTTTAGTACATTCTGATAAAAATGTACTATGGAATGTTAATGCTGAAAAAGAATATCATGAAACTAAGTAATGTTTTTAGAGTGCCTAGAATTATTGTGATTCCCTGCTTATAAATTATATAGCAGGCAGATCTGGTGCCCTCTTTTTTTATAAGCGAAATCGGAAAATTGTAATTGTAATTGTACTATAGCCTCTACCAGTTGTGTGTCCGTACTTTTACGGACGTAAAAGTACGGACTTGCGGATGATATTCAAAAATTTTTATAATGTATATGTGATTAGAATACAAGAGGAAAAATATAATGCAAAAACAAATTCATGTAAACTCATATATTAAAAGAGATGGGACACAAGTAAAAGAGCACTTTAGAAATATCTCAACTGATAATTTTGGGACTTTGTCTATTGTTCCCGAAGATCAAAACGGTCCGGTATTGGACGAACAAAATCATAATCCGTTAGAGAATATATTCCCGAATATATTTGAGCCGACTATGGGTATAAATTCTACTCCGGTACTTAAAGGGAGTGTTTCAAAGTCTGATATTGACTGGGGGAATATAGGATCGATTTTTGGGAATATAGGAGGTGCAATTGGCTCGGTCATTGCGGTTGGAATGGAAGTACTACCTATCGCACTTCAGATGTGTGAAGCGGTAAACAATGGTAGTGCACAGGCCATAAAATATTTACAACCTCAATTTGATACCAAAATTAAACAACTTGATACCCAAGTTGCCCAAATAAAGACTAATATTGATACCTCTGTAAAAAAATTAGCAAATACAAAGACGCAAACAGAATATAACAAAATATATGAACTATTACAAAAAGATTGGCAAGCATATCAAAGTGCAAAAAATATTGTTGACCGAATTAAAGTTCATGCTATCAACAATGATTTTCAATCTGTTGCGAATGAATTGGGGAATTTTACAAATCACAATCAGAAACGAATCATATCTGATTTATTACAACAAAATGTAAAATTGAAAAATAATATAAATAACGCAAAAGATTTTATAAATAAATATCATTTAGACGATAAATTCAAATATGCCTTGAGCCACAATACAAGTGGCATAAACCGCAGTGCGGATTTTTCTGATTATGGTAATGAGAATATTAAAATAAATAATTTTTTAAATAGAAATAGACAAAATACAAAAGAAATGGCAAATATATTTTTAGCAAAACCACAAAATATCCCATTAAGTAAAGAATATAGTTACATTCCTAAAGGTTATGCTAATATATTAAATTACAAATATAAATTATTTGGAACGAATAAAGAAATCCCTCAAAATTGGGAAGGTATTGTATTTAATCAATACAGCGCATTGTCTAAAAATGTTTCAAATTCTATTGAAATGCAAAACAAAATCAGAGAACAATTTAACATTATGCAAGCTGATACACTTAATAACAAATTAGAAGTTGAGTTCTCAAAGGATTCAAATTTACATTTGTCAATCGGTCATGCAACAGTTCTTGAGCCATATATCGATTCACAGGGATATTTCCATGGTATTCTTTTCGATAAATATGATTTTAATAATGTGTATTTAAAATATTACTCTAATTTAAAAACAACTATTGTTAATAATTATTTTTGGGTAATTCAACATGAAGCTGGGCATAATTATTATATCCTTGCTCCAATTTTATTTAAATGGTAGTATTACCCTATGGTAAATTTTTACAAAACTAATAAAGACATTATATACACAATGGGCATACATATTCTTATGCCTGTTGTGTATTTTTTTATTTCTATAGCTACGCTGATAGTACCAATTTTATTATTCTTGGATGAATTCTCGCAAGATATAGAGAATCCTTTAGGATTAAATATTAAAACTTTTGTATTCATATTCGTTTGTATATTTATTATGTTTCTTTTTATATTACGAATGTGTATTCTACCTTGTGTTTATGGGTACTTTGAAAAAAAATCTAATAACATTAGACTGAAAAATTTTATACATAATTTAAAACACAATTATCTATATAGATTGCTTATACTTATTATTATTGAAATCCCATTTTTGATATTGGTATTAAATGCAAATACTGTTCATAATCCGCCATATAGGGAATATATTGAATTACATGTTATATTAACTTGTACATGTGATTTATTAGGTTGCTATCTTGTATTATTTCTATGGTGGGATATACAAAAATTTATAAAAAAAATTAAAAACAAAACATAAAATACGAAAAATAAGGTTGAGTATTCAAAAGTATACAAATTATTCCTAAAAGATTGGCAAGTATATCAATCTTTTTGGAGTTTGGTTGAAATCCAACAAAATAACTTTAGTTGTTTACACTTATTGTGAGAACATTGTGAATGTCTTTTCAACACTCTTATTTATCATGTTCTTAACAGATTCCATTTCAGTATTTAATTCTGAAATTTCAGCATCTAAATTCTTATTTTTTAAATCGATATAATCTTCTTTATAAGTTAATTCAGCTTTTTTACGGGTATATTCGGCTTCTGCTCTTGCAACTGCATCTTTATCTATTTCTTCCACCAAATATCCTGTATCATTATATCTTGTTTGATAGAAATAACCGTCCATATTTAATGACATCAATGAGTATCTTCCGTTTTTAATAGAGTTTTGGAAGTATTCATTATCATCTATTGCGGAATCATTTCGCCATCCTTTTTCACAAAGATTGTTATATAATTCGTCATAAAAATCTGCGATTTTTACTTCATTTGTTATAACTTCGTCTGCAGGTTTTCCGACTACATATTGATAATTTTGGCTTTCTGTAATCATATATGTTGAATCATTCTCAAGACTTCTTCCTGCAAAGAATGGAGATTCTGAACCCCTTAATTCATTGTCATAGTATGTTAAAAATGTTGAAATTAAGTTATTTATACTAACAGCATAATATCCATCTTTGGTATCTGCACCAATTCTGTTAAATTCTATTGCATTTTGGTATGCAGAAGTTTGAGTAGGATTATTTTCATCTTTTTTATCGCCTCTTTGTTCTATATTACCGGCTCTTAAGAAGTGTGCTTCAGTCATTGCAACTGCATTTTGAAGTGCTTCATAAGATGCATCATCTACATATAAGCCTGTTCCGAGTTTTTGGTTATATCCGAATATACCTGCTATATTCTCAAAGATTGCTTTGATATTTGCAATAAAGCTATCAAGCCCATTTGTTGTCTCTGTGGTGCTTCCCTCTTTGTAAATTGTTTGTTCTTGCATAATTACAACATCATTTGCAAGTAAATCTCTAAGGTTCATTGAGGAAATAGATTTATTATCTGTTGTAATGCTGCCATTCATAAGTATATTAAGAGCAGGATTGTATCCTGTAACTCTGCCGTCTGCATTTTCTATAGCAATATTATTAATCAATGCACTGCTGCTTGTTGTGTTAAAATGACTATTTATATATGCATCATTTACTTGTATATATTTGTTTCTGATTTCTTCATCCCTAATTTGCTTGTAAGCTTCAGGAGAGATGTATGTTTTCCCATCATCATCTGTCATTCCGGCAAACAGGTTTACAACTTTGCCGCCAAATGCTTCAGACATTAACATTTCTGATAATGTCATTGTTGCACCTGCTGTTTTATCTTTTGGCGCTGCACCCAGACCTGCAAGCCCGTTCCATTTGACTTTGATATTATTACTATTTTTAACATCTGCCCATTTACCATTTATAGAATCGTAATGTTCAGAATATTTATAATCTGTAACTTGAATTCGTTCTGCGGTTTCTTGTGTTAACAAACCTTCTGCAACCAAAGCTGCTAAGAACTTATCTCTGCCGTCTTGTGATGCAGAACCCCCTGCCATGGAAATACCCGCAGCTCTTGCTGCACTTGCAAACGCATCATTAAGTACAATTGCTCCTGACGGGGTTGATGGCATATAAGGGTTGTAATCATTCGCAACAGATGGCATCATAAGCAAGCTGTATGAAAGATTTATATCTGAACCGGTTGCTTCATTTGACCAAACGAGTCTTGTTGCGTTCATTCCGTTGGAATAATCTTGAGCAATTTGAGCTAACTGGTTAGTTATTTCCAGTTTTTGCTGGGCTAACTCAGTAGTTTTGAATTCACATTGAGCTTTTCTCATTGTGATTCCCAAAAATCTAGCTTGTGATGCGGCTAATCCCATTGTTTTCTCAAATCCTTTCGAATTTATTCCTTTATTAATCGTATAATCGGCATATTTATTCAAAAACTTTAGAAATTTGAGAATTAATGTTAACAATTCTTAATATGTATTATTTTTAAGTCCATTAGTGGTTTTAGGGGAATGGAACAATTTTATATATTTATATATTTTTTTTGATGAGAGTTTTTTAATTTTTTTCGCCTGTGCAATGATTTTGTAATAGTATTTGTATTGCAATAAATCAGATTCATTCCAGTATTTTATGTATTTTTTAAATGAGGGGTATTTATTAAGAGTAGCAAAGTTCCATGGTTTTACCGCCCCGATATAATGATAAATTCCGTTTTTTTCTCCTTTTGGAAGTTTTATGTCATCTTTTTCTTGGTTGTTCCATTTGTATGGTAAGGTTGTAATATTGCCTTCTAATACGAGATTGATTAAATCTTGATCTCCATATCGATATATGCTACCTTTTGTAGTGTTTTTATTATATATAAATAAATTTATATTTTTGTCTAAATAATCGGTCATTTTGTATGAAATGTTTTGTTTTCGCCATTTATCCAAATCCATTAAAATGACACCGGAATTATAATATTTTTTAAATTTATGTATTATGTATTTTTCTTTAGAATGGTTTTTAGCTAAACCTGCAGGATTTTCTTTCAAATTGTAGTTATATAATGGTGTTAAATCATCTGTTACAAGTATATCGCCATCAAGATATAGTACTTTATGTATATTTGTGGGTAAAATCTCAGGGATTAAAATTCGTATTATACTAATGGTGCTGATACGATTTTTTTGAAATCTGTAAAATTTATTGTGATATTTTTTCATAATATTGCTATCAATATTGTAAAATACAATTTTCTGTCCCCACAAATCAGATACATAATGTTTCATTTTTTCTTTATTTTTTTTAGTTATATCGTTTTCAATTATGTAAAAGGTGTATTCAGAATTTGAGGTATTATTTTTTAAAATAGAGTTTATAGCAAGCAGGGTGAATATAGGATAATTATTATCGATTGTAAATGCGACATTGATTTTTTCTGCGTTAGCGGACAGTGGAATAAAAATTAAAAGAGATATTATAATTAGAAGTTTTTTTAACATTTTTCTGTTGCCTTATAAGTTTTAAACATAATGTGTGTGCAAAGTATTATAAATACCATAAATAATGTGATATAGAAGTTTTGTATGCTATATTTATCCATTAAAAATTTTGAAGAAATAAGTATTATTGCGGCCATGAGCCTTGAGAAACCATTATTTAATGACATTAAATTCCCCCTGTTTTCTGCTGTTACAAATTTATGCAGTCTTGATACATGTAATATCGTGAATAACAGCTGAAATCCAATAATAACACAGATAGAAATTAGTAATAAGGAGATTATAGCTATATTTTTAATATTTATAATTGTGAAAATAAAAATAAATGCAACTATATACGAAAAGTATAAAGGTATAATCATTTTTTGCATTTTTAACTTGTTTTGTAATTTACCGGATATAATACCTGACAGAGCTCTGATTGCATGGTTAAAAAATGTTATAACCCCAAACATAAAAATAGGGAATAAAGATTTTTGCATCAGAGGTTGAAAACTTAAGGCAAATAATATTGAAAATGATGTTAATATACCAGAGTATAAAATGTGGTATTTTATAGAATTATTTGCGCATATTTCTTTTGTGGATGATATAAATTTGGTAGTTTTTCTTTTAAATGAGTTCCGCGCCTGTGCATTATTTATATTTGGAAGTAAGCAGATACATATAATTGCAATTGCAGAAAGGATAAGTTCCAGTGTTAATATGAATTTTGAACCGTAATGCATGTATAATACTGCCCCCAAAATGGCTGCAGCTGCAGTGCCAAAAGCCAGGTAAAAATTTACATAGCCATAATATTTTACCATATTTTGTGCTTGATTATTCTTATTAAGATAATCATACAAATACCCCGATGTCGCATTATCTACAAGAACTTTGGATATACCCATAAGAATTTCTCCGATTAATATAATCCAAAAACCTTTACATATAAGCCATAATATAGTAACAGCAAAGAATATAATCATAGAGCCGCAAAGCAGGAGCTTTCTCGGCTTATTGTCAGAGATATATCCAATGGGTATTTCAGAGATTATTGATGTAATATAGAATATCCCTTGAAATAAAAACAGATGTTTATATGTAAGACCGTTTTCCTGATAAAAAAGTAATATTATTGGCGAAAGGAGCATAAAAGTGCGTAAAAATAATGCTATATACAGCTTAGATATTTGAAATTTTAGCTCATTTTTGAAAAACAAATTTACCCTCCAAAGCCGTATATAAGATATGCTAATAGCATTATTAACGGTATTGCAATATACAAATAGTATTTAGTATTCCCCATCTTGGAAATTCGTATTGTTAACATTGTAATTATGAAAAATGCAGTGGCGTATACAAGTATTGTCAGATAATTATAATTCAATATATTTTTATTCGACATCAAATATTCATAAGCTCCGCTTAAAATTCCCAAAATCAGGGTTACTATTGAAATCTGAAATGCCGCATTATATTTTGTATAATCTTTAATAATGAATTGATGTATAGAAATAAATATAAGTGTCAATACTGATAACGGGATTAAAAAATAAGATAAATCAAAAATAAGAAATATCGGCATAAACAATGCCATTAATATTTTTCCGCTCAAACTACCCTTTATTAGCATAATGGCTGTAATAAAGTAAATTATGTATAACAAAATATATATTTTTTTTATCTTTTTCATGTTTATTTAAAAATTATAATTTAGATACTATTTTTTGTAAATATTACTGTCCAAGAGCGTGAGCTTTTTGAGTTGTTTTGTCTATAACATCATAGAAAAGTTTTCCGCTGTTGCCATTTTTCATTTCTTCAATTCCGACAAATGTGCATCCTCCTTTTGTCGCAACGTTATCTATCAATGTTTGGACAGGAGTTTCTCCTCTGTTAAAAATCATTTTAGCTGAACCTAATGCGGTTTGAGTTGCAAGTTCAAGAGATTTGTCATATTCAAGACCTAATTTTTCTCCGGCTCTTGCCATATCTTCTATAACCTGATAGAAAAATGCCGGGCCTGAACCGGAAATTGCAGTTACAATATCCATTTGGGCTTCTGTTACTGTGATGCATCTGCCTATTGATTCTAAAAATGCTTTTATAAATTCAGTATCTTCATTTGTGGCCTTTGTTCCCGCACAAATTCCAAACATACCGCATTTTACAAGAGCAGGCGTATTAGGCATAATTCTTATAATACGGGAATTTGTTAATGTCGTTTCAATTTTTGTGGTGGTAACCCCTGCTGCAATAGATACGACAAGTTTATTTTCTGTAAGTGTTTTGATTTCTTCCAATACATCTGATACTTGGTTTGGTTTTGTTGCAATAAATATAATATCTGAATTTTGAACGAGTTCTTTGTTATTTGAATAAACTTTTATACCTAATCTTTTTGAGGCGTTTTGGGCAAGTTCTTCATTAATTTCGGATGCAATTATTTCATATTTGCCAAGTCCTCCGCTAATTATTGCACTTGCCATTTTGCCGCATCCGATAAAGCCTATTATTTTCTTCATAATATTTAACCATTCCCTTCTTGTGTTGTTGACTAATAATTTTTTTTACTATAACATTTGAATTATACGACAAATAAATAGTAAAAGGAATATAAAAATGAAACGTACACTAGAAGGAACAAAAAGAAAAAGACAACAAGTAAGCGGTTTTAGAGCAAGAATGGCTACTCCGGGCGGTAGAGAAGTTTTGAACAGACGCCGTGCAAGAGGTCGTCACAAATTGGCGATTACTGCTAAAGAACGCGCTTAAAACAAAGATACTAAGAAAACTAAGGCACTATAGCACTAAGGAATTTATACTTAGTATTGTAGTGCCTTATATTTTGAGAGTTTATATAGTATGCTGCCAAAACAATATCGTTTGAAAAAAAGAATAGCTTTTAAGGCTACATATAGAGTAAAAAATTCTTCCCATTCAGGGGGTGTAACTTTGTTTGCCGGTGTTTTAAAAAAAGAAGAAGCCCCTACTAAAGTTGGGTTTGTTGTAAGTAAAAAAGTACATAAACGTGCAGTGAAACGAAATCGTTTGAAACGTCTTATGAGAGAAAGTTACAGATTGCTTTTAAAAAACGGTGAACTTGGAAATTCTCAAAAATATTTATCCCTGGTTTTTGTCGGAACAGAAAATGCATTAGGCAAAAAATTTGACGAAATTAATTCAAGTATTAAAAAGTTATTGGAGAAAATTTAAAAATGCTTGAAGGAATGTTTGTTGAAAGTATAATGACTCATTCGGAAACTCGTGCTTATCCGCAGTATCCGACAATTACATCCGGAGAATCCTTAGGGTCAGATTCTATATACAGATATGGCCTGAGAGAATCATCTTATCCTACATTATCTTTGGTCGATAATATATGTGATAATGCAGGGAATTGTATTCCTCCGGGACATTATGAACTTGCATTATCTGATGACAGACAGTTCTTAATTCTTATTGAATCAAAGCAGCCTCTTGCTATTATGCCGGTTTTTAAGGTTGATGTTACGATGGAGAAAAAAGCACAGGTTCATGATTACAAGTCGTTAAAGGCAGAAAAGAAAAAGAATAAAGAAATAATAAAAACGAACAAAAAACGTGAAAAAAAAGGTATGCCGCCTGTCGATCCTGATGAAGAAATTTATCAGGAAGCAACTATGGAATATGTAAAAGAGGGTGATTATTATTTAATCAGATACGAAAGAGGAGATGTAAAAGCTTGGTCTGCGATTAAATGTGCTCCTTAGTTTTTGCTTGTTGTTTGATTACGAATTTATCAATTTTTTCTCCCATATAAGTAGAGAATATAGGTAATATTCCATAGTATATGAATGCAAAAATAAGTGCAGGTCTTATAATATTAAGCCCTTCTATGTATTTATTTATTTTAGTGTCATTAACATTTAATTTTTTGAATTTGTCCAGAAACTTGTCTGTTTTCCCTTTTATAAGATGGTCAAAACCATAACCGCCTATTAATGTAATAGCAGTAGATATTATGTTGTTATATATAAGTGCTTTTTTACGATTATTTTTAATATCTTTGCTTTTATTTGTCTGATTTACCGCGACTCCGGTAAGCAGGATATCTGTTCCTGCCGTTATGTGTTTTGAAATATCTTTGTCTTTTGTTTCATATTTCATTGCAAGATTTTGGATTTTTGGATTGTTTATAATTTTTGAAATTTTATGGGAAAGAGAATTATAAATACCTCCGGTAAAATTTAGAGATTTTTGAAAACTTTCAAAAGAAACATTTATTTGAGGCGGTTTTGGGGGCTCATTTTTTACGGAGAATATTTTGTCCATAATTATAGGAATTAGGGCGATTGTTATCATAGATTTTGGGATTGCGGTAATTAATCCTGTTGAGAGTTTAATAGTTTGGGTTATAAGTTTGTAGCTTCTTTGCGGAAGTTTTTTTAGGGTATTTGAATTCAAATATTTCTCAGGATTTTTGTCAATTTTTTTTATTGCATTTTCAATAGGTAGTGCAACAGCTTCTACCATCCCGAATTTTACGAGTCCGGAGCAGATAGAATTTGACATTGCGTATTGTTTATTTTCTTTTTCGGTGTCAGGGGTTATATATATAGACAAAGGTCTAATGGTGCTTGAAAACAACAATGAAGCTCCGGCACTAAAAGATGTTCCGTGCTCGGAAACTTTTTCCAAACATTTTAAAAACGTTTGGCTTTTCAGTATTGAATTTGTAATCTTGTTTATTTGCATTTGTTCCCTATGGAACAATTATAGCACCAAAATTATGCTAAATATTTTTGCAGAGTTTCTTTATTAAATACTTCAACACTATTTTTGGAATGAATAAATACCATAGCAGAAATTATGGATTTTAGAGTGTCAAAATCGGAGAAAGCCATTTTATGTCTTAAATCGTCCATATTGTTAGCTAAAAATTCCATAATAATTGTTTTGTCACTGTATACAAGACTTGAAAAATAATCAAAAGATTCCTTCGATTTTATCCCTTCAAGGTAGATAATATCGGGATCTTGGAATTCAATAAATCTTGTGGCTTTATCCATATTAAAGCCTACATTTTCATTGAATTCACATTGATTTACCCCTTCAAGCTCATATTTTGCGATACTCTCTAACGTCATAATATTATGATTTTGTGCTTTTGCAGCTTCTAATAAAAGTGAATAAATGACGTGCGTTTTTCCGCTTAATGCTGAACCGCAAACAAGAATTATCCCCGGAGTCTCAAGTGCATTACGGATTTCACCAAGTTCATTTTTTGAGGTTATAATTTTGTCTAGAGCCTTAGGAGGCTTGTATATTTTTAGAAAAATTCTTTCTCCCATAATTGTAGGAAAAGTGGAAACGCTTGCCATTACAATTATATTATCAACTTTAAAGCATAATTTACCAAGCTGCGGTACTTCTGATACAGAAGGATCAAGCTCTGATAAAGTTTTTAGTTTCGCAACAAAAGATGAGATTAATACTGCAGGAATAAAACCTTTATTAAACATTTCTCCTTGTTTTTTAAAATTAACTCCAAGTCCTTCATCTTCTCCTTGGAAAATTACTTCGTGAATTTCTTCCAAAATAGCTTGTTTTAATATTGCTCTTATAATTTTTTGAATGTGGTTATCACTCAAATCTTCTTTATGGAGTTCTTCTTGCCAGTCGTAGCCGGCATTGAGTTCTGTTGAAATATTTCCGACTGTCACGTCTATTTTGTAATACTCATCAATTGCTTTTAGGATAGAATCTTCTGATGCTAAGACGGGTTCAATTTCGCATTCTGCACTTTCCATAACTTTATCGATTGCAAATAAATTCCTAGGGTCTGACATTGCAACAGTCAGAGTGTTTTCTATCTTAAATAGCGGAACGATTTTGTATCTTCTTGCATCTGCATAATTAATAAATTTCAGACATTTAGTATCAAGTTGGTAATCATCAAGATTTACAAAAGGGGTGTGGAGTTTAGCTTCTAAAAATTTTATCAGATTGTCTTCTGTTATAAAGCCTGAATCAATGAGAGCTTGTCCGATTGTAATGTTCCTTGCTTCTGCAATTTCTTGAGCTTGTTCAACTATTTCGTATTGAACAAGGCCTTCTCTTACCAAATCGTATTTCAATGTTTCTAATGTTTTATTTGTTATTGTCGGCATAATACGTTATTCTTCTTTTCCTAAATATTTTTGTACAACTTTTAGCACATCATCCAAATCAAAAGGTTTTGTAATGTATTCATCTGCTCCGGTTTCTTCACCTATAAGTTTGTCCTCTTCTTGAGTTCTGGCAGTAACCATAAGTATTGGAATATCTTTATATTTTTTATCAAATTTTAACAGGCGGCTTATTTTAAAACCGTTTATCCTTGGCATCATAACGTCAAGAATAATCAAATCAGGCATGATTTCTCTTGCCAATTTTAAACCGTCTTCTCCGTTGTATGCGCAATAACATACATAATTGCAGCCTTCTAAAACAAATTTCAAACTTTCAACAATGTCTTGTTCATCGTCAACAATAAGAATTTTTTTCATAATATCCCCTCTATTAACAAAAAATATAACATATATTCCTATTCGGGTAAAACTTGTTACGAAATATTGCTTTTATCCTTTAATGCCGCCTTTTAAAATATCGTTTATAAAATATTTTTTCCCGAATAAAAAGACCCCAACAACAGGAATAGTACATATAACAGAACAAGCCAGCAAATCTCCCCATAGAGTTATTTCTCTAAAACTCCCTTTAAAAATTGCAAGTCCGACAGGTAAAGTCCTCATACTTTCTGTATTCGTAACAATTAAAGGCCACATAAAGCTGTTCCAACTTGATACGAATGTAAATATCGCAAGTGTAGTAATTACAGGGATTGCAAGCGGCATAATGATTTTAAAAAACATTTCAAAAAAGTTGCATCCGTCTATTTTGGCAGATTCTTCAAGATCTTTTGGCATTCCTAAAAAATATTGTCTCATCATAAAAATCCCAAATCCCCCGAATAATCCCGGAACAATTAGTGCTTGATATGTGTTTATCCAGTGTAATTGCCGCATTAGAAAAAATAGCGGAATAATGTTTACCTGAGGGGGGATTAACATTGTTATAAGTATTATTAAAAATAATGTATCTCTAAATTTAAATTTTAATCTTGCAAAAGCGTATCCGGCGAGTGCTGAGAATAATACTTGACCTGCTGTTGTGACAATAGCAACAAATAAGCTGTTTATAAAATATTGCCACAGAGGGATTTTTGTAAATACATTTTTGTAGTTTTCGACAGTCAACGGTCCGTAGAATAACTTACCGTTTTGATTAAAGATTTCGTTATTTGGTACAAAAGAAAGATTTAGCATTGCAAAAAAAGGGTAGAGCATGCTTATTGCAATTAAAATCAATGTAATATATCCAAAAATCAATCTCCATTTTTTCATAAAATAATTATAGCATATTTAAAATTTGTGCGTTTTTGTTATGTTTTGTGTAAGAATTATTTTTATTTTTGTTTTGTTAAATCTTGTGTTACAATGTATTTTATATAGATTTGAATTATTAGGATATAAATATGGCAAAGATTAGTGTAATCATCCCGGTGTATAACGTAGAAGAGTATTTACGAGAATGTTTGGATAGTGTAATAAATCAGACGTTATCCGATTTAGAAATTATTTGTATAAATGATGGATCTACTGATAATTCTTTGAAAATTTTAAAAGAATATGCTAAAAAAGATTCCAGAATAAAAGTTATTGACAAGAAGAATGAAGGACTTTCTGCTACAAGAAATTTAGGAATAGATATTGCAACCGGAGATTATATCGGTTTTGTGGATTCTGATGATTGGATAGATTTGGACTTTTACGAAAAGTTATATGATGCTGCAAAAAAATATAAGGCAGATATTGCTTGTACTAATTTGTTAAGAGTTCCTGATCTTATATTTAATCCTGATAGTGATGAAAAACCGGAATATTTTGTTAAGCATCGCTGGTCTTCTTGTTCAGATAAGCCAAAATTAAAATTCAGATATGCTCAATTGCCAAGAAACAATTACGTAATGAATAGGATTTATGAGCGTAAGAAGCTGCAAAAATCAAAAATTCGTTTTAGGGTGGGAGTTACATTCGAGGATATTGAATTTTCTCACAAGGTAGTTTTTTATATGAAAAAAGTTGTTTCAGTCCCGGGGACAAAGTACAATTATAGAAATAATCCTTATTCTATTGTAAATGTTTGGTCAGAAGCTAGTTATAATGATTATAAAATGGCGTTTCAAAATGCTTTAAAATTTGTTCAAGAAAATAATATTCTTGTTTCTCATCTCAGCCGTTATCATTATACAAAGAAAACTTCATATAAATTATTTGGTGTTCCTATTATTACAATAAAAGAGTTCGGGACATATAAAAGGTTTTATTTACACCGTAATATTTTGATTTTTGAGAAAAAAGTTAATAATTACTATGATCCGGAAAAATCGCAATAAACTTTTAAATATTAAATAAAAGTTAATTTCTCATGACTTTTCAAAAAATAACGTTAAACTGGTAATGTGAACAATTGCTTGTTCATAATATTAAAAAGAATGGAGTTGATGTTTAATGTTAGATTTTGACAAGTTTACCAATTATTCTCAAGAAATAATCTCGAGTGCGAACAGCTTGATGATGTCTTACAAAAATTCTCAGATGGAGCCTGAGCATATTTTACTTGCAATGATAAAAGATAAGGGGATTGCAAAAGATTATCTGGAAGATTTAGGTTTGTTAAATCAAGATTTTATTAACAAAGTTGTCTCCAGAGTTGAGAATTTTCCCAAAGTGTCAGCCCCAATCAGTTCTCAAGGGATTTATATGTCCCCAAATACTGCTCGACTTTTGGAACTTGCAATGTCTGAGAGTGACAAACTTAAAGATGAATTTGTAAGTATAGAATCAATTTTGCTCGCAATGGCAAATTTAGAAAATTCTGAAATAAAAAAAATGTTTGAAGATAGCGGCATAAATTCAAATAAAATCTTAAATTCTATGAAAAAAATAAGAGGTAATCAAAAAGTGGATACAAAAAATGCAGAAGATAATATGAAAGCTTTAGAAAAATATTCAACAGATTTAACAGAACTTGCGCGAAAAGGAAAGTTAGATCCTGTAATAGGTCGTGATGAAGAAGTCCGACGTATAATGCAGGTTCTTAATCGTCGTACAAAAAATAATCCTGTTTTAATTGGTGAGCCCGGCGTAGGAAAGACTGCAATTATTGAAGGTTTAGCACAGAGAATTGTCAGAGGGGATGTCCCGGAGAGTTTGAAAGATGTAAAACTTATATCCTTAGATTTAGGTGCATTAGTTGCCGGAGCAAAATATAGAGGCGAATTTGAGGAACGTTTAAAAGCTGTCTTAAAGGAAGTAGAATCTTCAAATGGCGAAATTGTTATGTTTATTGATGAACTTCATACGGTTGTTGGTGCAGGTTCAACAGAGGGCTCAATGGATGCCGGTAATCTTTTAAAGCCAATGCTTGCCCGTGGAGTTTTGAGAACAATCGGTGCAACTACTATTAACGAATACAGAAAGTATATTGAAAAAGATGCGGCATTAGAACGTCGTTTCCAGCCGGTTCTTGTTGACGAACCATCAGTTGAAGATACTATAAGTATTTTGAGAGGTTTAAAAGAACGCTATGAAGTCCATCACGGGATAAGAATTCTTGATAGTGCAATAGTTGAAGCTGCAAAACTTTCAGATAGATATATTACAGACAGATTTTTGCCGGACAAAGCAATTGATTTAATTGATGAAGCCGCAAGTTCTTTGCGTATTCAAATAGATTCTATGCCTGAAGAGATTGATTCAATGACCAGACAGAAAATGCAATTGGAAATTGAAAGAGAAGCTCTGAAAAAAGAAGAAAATCCCGAATCTCAAGCAAAGATTGAAGATATTTCAAAAAAAGTTGATGAGCTGGACGGTAAAATCAAAGTTCTTCAAGACCAGTGGCAAAAAGAAAAATCATCAATAACTTCTGAATCCGCAATTAAAGATGAGATTAATAATATTAAAAATCAGATTGAGGAAGCCGAAAGAAATACCGATCTTCAAAAAGCTGCTGAATTAAAATACGGCAAGCTGCCTGAACTTCAGAAAAAACTTGTGGAGTATCAGAATAAAGAGCACAATGAAAATAAACTTTTAAAAGAAGAAGTTGAAGCTTCTGATATAGATGAAGTTGTTTCAAAATGGACAGGGATTCCTGTAACAAAGCTTGTAGAGTCAGAGATGGATAAACTATTGCATATGGAAGATGTTTTGCATAAACGTCTTGTAGGTCAAGATGAAGCTGTTGATACGGTATCTGATGCTATTCGTCGTGCCCGTTCAGGATTAAAAGATCCAAAACGCCCTATTGGAACATTTTTATTCCTTGGGCCGACAGGTGTTGGCAAAACCGAACTTGCAAAATCTTTGGCAGAATTTATGTTCAATGATGAAGATGCATTGATAAGAATTGATATGTCTGAATATATGGAAAAACATAATGTTGCTCGTTTGGTTGGTGCTCCTCCGGGGTATGTCGGATACGAAGAAGGCGGACAACTCACAGAAGCCGTACGCAGAAAACCATATTCTGTCATACTTTTTGATGAAATAGAAAAGGCACATCCGGATGTATTTAATATTATGCTTCAGATTTTTGATGACGGCAGATTAACCGATTCAAAAGGTAGAACTATTGATTTCAAAAATACTTTGATAATTATGACAAGTAATATTGGTTCTGACGTTATACTTGAAAATACGCTTAATGCAATGCTTTCACCTGAACAATACAATGATACAAAAGAAAAAGTTTTGTCTATATTGCGTGAAAAATTCAAGCCTGAATTTTTGAACAGAATCGATGAAACGATTTTCTTCAAAGCATTGAATTTGCAGCAGTTGAGTAAGATTGTTGATATACAAATGGATTATTTGAGAACTCTTTTGAAAGAGCAAGAATTAACGTTTGAAATATCTGATGATGCTAAAGAATTTCTGGCAACTCAAGGATTTAACCCTGTGTATGGCGCAAGACCATTGAAACGTGTAATTCGTCAAATGGTAGAAAATCCGTTGTCTAAGAAAATTCTCGCTCGTGAATTCTCAAAAGGTGATAACATAAAAATAGAGCTTGTTGATGACAAATTATCTTTTAATAAATAATGAAAGTCCCTCATTTATTGAGGGACTTTTAACATTTGTTAATAAATGTGTTCAAAAAAAATATGTTTGTTTTTACTATAAAAGTTACAAAATAAAAAGTAGGTTAAATTATGAGAATTCCAGTGAAAATAGCAACAAGGCAGGCCGCAATAGACGCATTTAGTGCAATCGCAAATCCGAATTACAGACATAACGGTTCGTTGGGTAAATATATAAAATTCTTAGATTTGTATCGCTACAACCAGACAATAGGCGAATTGACCCGTCAAAAATATGTTGATAAATTTTCCAGAAGTGCATATTTCAATTCAAATATGGAAGTTATTGAAAGGCAGCCTTCTGTTTTGTACTTGAAGAGCCTTATTGAAAGCAATAAAAAACGTGATTATCCAAAAACTGCGAAAATAAGAGATTATATATTAAAAACTCGCGGTTTATCATTTAACGAGATTGAACCGGCAAAAAGATCTCATTTTATTGACCGCATAAGGATTTTATTTAATTGGTACTAAATATTTACTCGCAATATTTAGAGAAAAGCAAAATATAATTGTAACAATTTTGTAATATTTGGACTAAAAAATTAAAGTTTTAGGAAAAAGTGCCGATATATATTATGTAATTAAAATCATAATAAATTTCCTCCTTTTCCTACTACTACATAAACGGAACCTCAAAAGGTTCCTTTTTTATTTACTAAAATTTATTAGGTGGTATAATATAGTCACTTGATTACGGGAAAGGAAGACATGTCAAATTCATACGAGAGATATAAAAAACAACGTGCGCAGCAGCAAGGAAATAATGTTGAGCGCCAATCTACAAAACGAGTTAATAAATTTTTTAATAATTTAAAAATGTTTATACTGATAGTTACGGCTTTAATGCTTGCAGGGTTTGTGGCATTGAATTTGTACCTGTCATCATTGCCGAAGATAGATCATTTGGAAGAATTTAAACCAAATATTGTTACTAAATTTTATTCTGAAGATGGTGAAATCATTAAAACATTTACGGCATACACTTATGACAAAGTTGATTTGAAAGATGTTCCGGAAGAATTAAAGAATGCAATTATTGCAACAGAGGATAAGAATTTTTATCGTCATAAGGGGTATGATTTATTTGGTATTGTAAGATCTTCTATTCAAAACGTGATAGCTCGTCATGCAGTTCAGGGGGCCAGTACTATTACCCAGCAGTTAGCAAGAATTTTATTCTTGTCTAATGAAAGAACATTATCAAGAAAAGTAAAAGAACTGGAAGTAGCAACTCGTATTGAAAAAACTATTTCAAAAGATAAAATTTTGGAAATGTATTTAAATAATGTATATTTAGGTGCAGGGGCTTATGGTGTTTCAGCGGCTTCAAAAATATATTTTAATAAAAAACTTAATCAATTGACTTTATCAGAACTTGCGCTTTTGGCAGGCTTGCCTCAGGCTCCTTCTGTTTATAACCCTTATAACAATTTAGAGCTTGCGAAAAAACGTCGTAATCAGGTTCTAAAAAGAATGAGAACAATGCGTTATATTACGGAAGATGAATATAAAGCAGCAATAGAGGACGAAATAAAGTTGAGTGAAATACCTCAATTATATACAGCAAATAAAGCTCCATATTTCAGTGACTTTGTTATGAAAGAATTGGAGAGTTTAGGCTTTTCTGAAACGGATGTAATTCACGGCGGTTATCGTGTAATTACTACTCTTGATTCGAAAGCTCAAGAAAAAGCTAATGAATCTGTTTTAGCAAATATGAAAGTATACGGTTTGACAGGAAAATCTCAGCAGGCTGCTGTATTTTCATACAGCCCTATAAACGGAAGAATACTGGCTTATGTTGGCGGGAAAAATTATGGAGAATCTCAATATGACCGTGTAACTCAGGCTATCAGACCTCCCGGATCATCATTTAAGCCGTTTGTATATGCTGCGGCTATGGAAAAGGGGTATTCTCCAAATGATATAGTTGATGACCATCCGATTACTATTGCGAAATGGTCTCCAAGAAACTATGGTAATAAATATAGAGGTAAGATTCCTGTATATAAAGCTCTTATGATTTCTTCAAATGTTTGTGCTGCAAGAATTATAAAAGAAGTTGGTATTCGTGCGGTAATTCAAATGGCAAAAAATTTGGGTATAACAACTGATTTGCAGTATGATTATACGATTTCGCTCGGGTCAAACGGAGTAAAATTGTATGAATTTGTACGTGCATATGGTGCATTTGCAAATGGAGGTTTTGTAGTAGAGCCTTATGCTATTGAAAGAATTGAAGATTCAAGAGGCAGAGTTTTATATAGAGCTCCAAAAACTAAATCAACTCATCAATTAAGTTTAAAAACTGCGGCCGAAATGACTGCTATGATGAAAACCGTAATTAAATCCGGTACAGGAAGAGGAGCTGATATTGGCAAACCTGCAGCAGGCAAGACGGGTACGACTGATGATTATCGTGATGCTTATTTTGTAGGTTATACTCCTGACATTGTTACGGGGGTATGGGTTGGTGATGATAATAATAAACAAATGAAAGGCCTTACAGGCGGTACAATTCCTGCAAAAATTTGGCGTGATGTTATGACTGTTGCAACAGCTCAGTATGGGAATAAAGATTTTGATTATCCTGTAATTGCTTTAGACGGTTATAACGGGCGATTGATAGGTGATGATGAGTCAGGGGAAGAAGAAACTGAAACAGAAGATGAAACGAAAACAGAAACATCTGCTGAACCAGTGACGACGGATGTTATTGAGTTGAAACCGACAACTCCGGCTGATGTTGTTAGAAATTTCAAGCAGCAAACGACTACGCCGGCACCTACTCCTGCTAATACCGACAAAGCTCCTATTCCTATGGCTGTACCTGAAAGCTTGAGATAAGATACTTAATATTTTAATTTACATTTGTCTTAAAACGTGCTATTCTGATAGTATGTTTACGGGTATTGTAGAAGAAGTAGGATATGTAAAAGCGTATAACAGCGCTTCAAATGGTGCTGTACTTGTTGTTGCTTGCCGTAAAATTACTGAGGATATGCATATAGGGGACAGTATTTGCATAAATGGAGTGTGCGAAACCGTTGTAGATTTTGATAAAGAGAGTTTTAGTGTGAATATAAGTAATGAAACTCTTAATGTTACCAATTTTAGTTCTTTAAAATCGGGAGACCGTTTAAATCTTGAACGTGCATTAACGTTGCAATCAAGATTGGGAGGTCATATTGTGTCCGGTCATATCGATTGTGTTGCGCAATTAGTTTCTGTTGAAAAACTTGATGATTATTACAATTTGGAATTTAAATTCCCTCATGAGGTGGGTAAATATATTGTGTATAAGGGCTCAATCGCAATAAATGGTATTAGTCTGACGGTGTGCGAAGTTTATGATGATTCTTTTAAAGTTGCTATTATTCCGCATACTTATAAAAATACGGTGTTAAAAGACTTATCTGTCGGAAGTTTTGTAAATATTGAAACGGATATTTTAGGCAGATATGTTGAAAAAATGCTGTCCTTAAATAATAATGTAGATACTGATAGTCGTATTAATATAGAATTCTTACAGGAAAACGGGTTTGTGTAATATGGAAATGATTGATTTTAAATTTGATAAAATAGAGGCTGCGTTAGAGGATTTCAAAAAAGGTATTCCTGTTGTTGTCGCAGATGATGAAGATAGAGAAAACGAGGGTGATGTAATTATTTCAGCACAAATGATTACCCCTGATAAGATAAATTTTTTAGCTTCAGAAGTTAAAGGATTGATTTGTCTTGCTATTTCTGAAGATATTGCAAATCAATTACAACTTCCTCAAATGGTTGAGCAAAATACGGAAGATATGAAAACAGCGTTTACGGTAAGTATAGATGCTGATGAAAAATATGGGGTTTCTACAGGAATTTCAGCTTTTGACAGGGCAAAAACTGTTGAAGTTGCTATTGCTCCGGATGCTTTGCCTTCTGATTTAAGAAGACCCGGACATTTATTCCCGTGTGTAGCAAAAAAAGGCGGAGTGTTGGAGCGTACAGGTCATACTGAGGCAGTTGTTGATATGGCTAAATTATGCGGTCACAGACCTGCAGGTGTTATGTGTGAAGTAATGCTTCCTGACGGGCATATGGCAAGACGTGATTATTTGAGAAAATTTGCGGATGAACACGGATTTAAATTTATTTCTGTTTCTGAACTTATTGCATATCGTTTAAAGTCAGAGAAATTAGTTACTCGTGAAGCTGAAGTTGATTTACCGACAAAATACGGTAATTTTAGATTAGTTGGTTATAAAAATCAGTTAAACGGGCACGAACATGTTGCACTTGTGAAAGATGACGGATCGGACAAAATACCTGCCGTGCGTGTTCATAGTATGTGTTTAACCGGCGATATTTTCCACAGTCTAAAATGCGATTGCAATTCTCAGTTACATAGCGCATTACGTTATATAGAAGAATACGGCAAGGGTGCTGTGGTGTATTTAACGGATCATGAAGGCCGTGGTATTGGTCTTTGCAATAAGATTAAGGCATACAAACTTCAAGAACAAGGACAAGATACTATTCAGGCAAATATTTCATTAGGTTTTAAGTCTGATTTAAGAGATTATGGAACGGGGGCTCAAATCCTTGTTGATTTGGGGTATAATAATTTTAATCTTATTACAAACAACCCTAAAAAAATTATAGGGCTTGAAGGATACGGGTTACATGTGAATGATGTAATTAAGTTGTCCTCAGAAGTTACACCGTATAACAAACGATACTTAGAAACTAAAAAAGAAAAAATGCACCACTATTTATAAGGAGAAATCAATGCAAAGTGCAAAACTCTTAACAGTAGAAGATTATGAAGCTTTTGAAGATTTGTACAATGATTTTTATTCAAAAGCTGCAAGTGAATATAATTTTGAACTGGAACCATTGGATTATACAGGTTTTCTTGATTCTTTAGAAAAAGAACTAATTCAATGTGTAATTTTGTATGACAATCATAGAGCGGTTGGTTTTTTAGTTTATACAACCGCAATTTCTGAAGCTATCGAATTAAATATTGTTCATTGTATAAAGGACGATGATTATCTGACTCATGCTCGAGAATTGTTGAAAAAGTTCTTGGAATTAACTCAGGATTTGCGTAAAAAGAAAATAGTTTGTTATCCGATGCTAGGTGAGCAAAAAGCTCTAATAGGTGTTATCGTAAGGTTAGGATTTAAATTCATAGGTATAGAGGTTTTACGCTACAAAACAGATAATCAAACTTCAAAAGATTTATTCTCAAGAGCAAGAGTGGTAGAGCTTCCGCAAGGGTATGAAGTTGTAAAATGGAGCAGTATTTATTTTGAAGATGCCGTAAAAGTTATTCAGGAATCTTTTGATGATAGTGCGGATGCTTTGTTTGACCCAAGGTTTAAATCGATATCAGGATGCCGTGATATAATTACTAAAGTTGTAAAAGATGTCTATGCAGAATTTTTACCTGAAGCAACAAGTGTCTTGTTATATGAAGGCCGCCCTGTCGGATTTTCATTTATGAATTTGACCGGTTCTATTGTTAATATTCCGCTTGTAGGAATAAAACAGGAACATCAAGGCAAAGGTTTATCTACAATTATGCTAAAAAATTCCATGGATACTATCTTTAATATAACGAATTACAAACAAATTACCGAAATAAATACAACAACTGAAACAAATAATTTACAAGCATTGAGATTGTATAAAAACTTGGGATTTTTGGAGGATTACAATTATCCTCAAGCTTATTTGCCAATAACTGTTTAATATATTGCTTTAATTTGTATTAATTCAGTCTAATAAAATGATTTCTCTCTAGACTTTTTAGAAAAAATCATTTAAATTAGTTGTATGGCAGATATGAATATTCCAAATTATATGAATAATGCATACAGGCAGCGGTTGATGAATGCTCAAAACAATCTCAATTCACAGCAGATGTCATCAAATTCTGCGCCTGCCCAAAGTTCATCTTCTGCTCAGGCAAAAATGCCGACCCCTGAACTCCCGCAGAATCAAAATCTTCAAATGAATACCCTAAAAAGTATTGATAGGGCAATTTATGCAAGAGATGTTATGGGTATTCCTAAAAATTTGAATGAGTTTGTTTATATGCTCCAAAGGGGAATGACTCAGGCCCAGTTTAACAGAATGTTTTCGTCCCAATTGATGAATCAGAGAAACTCTCTTTCACAATTACAAGCACAGATTTTAGCGCAATTACAAGGGTTAGAGACTGAAAATGTTCAAGTTCTAATGAATAAACAATTAACAACTCAATTGCAGGCCTCTTTAAAAAATTTGGATATTTTATCAAATGGTATGATAAATTTGAGCCAGATATCTCAACTACTACAAGCAAACGGAAAAGAAGCATTAACAAAGATTATAATGGCTATGACCGAAGCTTCAAAATCGGGAATTACGGATTTGTCTCAAATGAGAGATATGGCTAAACTAATTAATGCTAGTATTGCTGTTGCGGCGGAAAATGATTCTGCAAAAACTCTGAAGCTTTTATTAATGCTGTATCTTCCTTGGTTTCCGTTAAAAGAAGGTGTGGATTTTGATTTGGAAGTTTCTCAAAATGAAGAAAATAAGGGCGATAGCGACAGTATTTTAACTGTAACCATAACAACCGTAAATTACGGAACAGTTGTTGCAACTTTAATTTTAGAAACTTCAAATTCTGTTCAAGTTGTAATAGAATGCGGACCGGAATTCCCGAAAGAGGAGTTTGATTTAAGGATGAGTAACGATAAAAAGCATTATTCAATGGATACAGTTACCACGTTCAATGTTAAAAAACCAACAACTCCTCAAGCCAACAGAGCAAAGGCAAGTATAAATATGTCTCAAACAACAGAAATTAATCCATATCTGCTTCTTAGTGCACATTCTGTAATCAAACACGTAATTGATATAGACAATAATGCTTCTATTGGTATAAATTCTCATACGGATTATTAAAAATTTTAATATATTCCTTGCTTATATACTATTTTTGTAATACTATGTTGTAACGAGTGTATAGGAAACAATATTGGAAAAGGTTATGGCTTTAAATTTTCAAGAACTGGTATTAAATTTACAAAAATTTTGGGCTGATTACGGATGTATTATTGAACAGCCTTATGATATAGAAAAGGGTGCATCAACAATGAACCCTGCTACATTTTTAAGGGTGTTAGGCCCTGAGCCGTGGTCTACTGCAATGATAGAACCGTGCAGACGCCCGACGGATGCAAGATATGGAGAAAATCCAAACAGATTGGGACACTATTTTCAATTCCAAGTAATTTTAAAACCGTGTCCTGATGATGCTCAGGGACTTTATTTAAGAAGTTTGGAGGCTATGGGTATAGACCTGTCAGAGCACGATGTCAGATTTGTAGAAGACAACTGGGAATCTCCGACTTTAGGTGCTGCAGGTGTGGGTTGGGAAGTATGGCTTGACGGTATGGAAGTTACTCAATTTACATATTTCCAGCAAGTTGGCGGGTTAGAAATTAAGCCTGTCGCATTAGAGCTTACTTACGGTCTTGAAAGAATTGCTATGTATCTTCAAAATAAATCTTCAGTATTTGATATTATGTGGAATGATAAATTAACTTATGGCGAAATTTACCACCAAAACGAAGTTGAGCAATCAAAATATAATTTCGAAGTGTCAAATGCTCAGGATTTGTTTACTGCTTTTGATTTATATCAAAAGGAAGTTGATAATTGCGTTAATTCAAAACTTGTTCTTCCTGCGTATGATTATGTCTTAAAATGCTCTCATACGTTTAACTTGCTTGATGCAAGAGGGGTAATAAGTAAGGATGAAAGAAATAATTTTATAGGCAGAGTCAGAACTATGGCATCTGCTGTTGCAAAACTTTATGTTGAACAACGAGAGGAAATGGGTTTTCCTCTTTGCAAATAATAGGAAATATGAATGGCAGAAAAATTTAATCGTGCGACATTTTCTCGCAATTTTTTGAAAAACATCACCAGAATTAAAAATCCTGATGAAATGATTGAGGATGCAAAATCTGACGGATTAGAAAAAACTCTTGGTGTTTGGGATTTAATTATTCTTGGTGTGGGTGCAATTATAGGTTCAGGGATTTTTGCAGTTGTCGGTATTGCGGCTGCAGGAAGTGCTGACGGCTCCAGTTTGGGTGCAGGGCCGGCGCTTGTAATATCTATGATTGTGGCAGCAATTGCGTGTATTTTTTCAGCATTGTGTTATAGCGAATTTGCTACAATGATTCCGGTTGCAGGCGGTGCTTATACTTATACGTTTGCAACTTTGGGTGAATTTGCAGCGTGGATGGTCGGCTGGGTGTTGATGCTTGAGTATGCGATAGGATTTATTGCTGTTGCGTGTGCCTGGTCAAATTATTTGATGCAGTTTTTGCAACTTTTTGAAAACAGTTTGCCTGCGTGGCTTGTGCATCCGCCTGTTTGGCTTACTAATGATGTTTTTACTGTTGGCAAAATGCTTTCAGAAAATCCTGATTTATCTGTTCCGACTATATTGGGTGTGCCTGTATGTATAAATATACCTGCTATTGCTATTGTTCTTTTAATGACGGCAATACTTGTAAAAGGTACTAAAGATTCCGCAAAAATGGCGGGTTTAATGGTATTTATCAAGCTGGCGGTAATATTTTTATTTGTTTTATTTGGAGCATTGTCATTTGCTCACACTCCGCCGCATTGGGTGCCATTTAATATACATACATTTGCTCCAAACGGAATGGCCGGGATTTGGTCTGCTGCATTTTTGATATTCTTTGCATATATTGGATTTGATGCTTTGGCAACAGCTGCAGAAGAATGTAAAAATCCGCAAAAAGATTTACCGATTGGTATAATCGGCTCTCTTGCCGTTACAACAGTTGTGTATGTATTAGTTGCGTTGGTATTAACAGGTATGGTTGATACTACCGGTAATGTATCATTGAACTTTTTAAAAGCTCCAATGGTTTATTGTATGAATATGATTCACCAGGATACTCTTGCGACATTGATTTCTGTGGGTTCTTTAGCCGGATTGACTTCGGTTCTTCTGGTTTTAGAGATGGCAGCAACAAGAATATTATTTGCAATGAGCCGTGATCATTTTATATCAAAAAGATTTCAGGCAATACATCCAAAATTCAAAACACCTGCTCTTTTAACATGGACGGTTGGTTTAATGGCAGTTATCGGAATTTTGACTTTAGATTTGAATGTTGCTGCGGAACTTTGTAATTACGGAACATTTACTTCTTTTATAATTGTATGTGTTGCAGTATTAATTTTAAGAAAAACTGACCCAAACAGAAAACGTCCGTTCAAAGTTCCGTTTTCACCATATACTCCTGCACTTGGTATTATTTGCTGCGGCGGGTTGATGGTATATAAATTTATGCAGTCAGGCGCGTCTGCTATGCTTTTCCCTGTATGGCTGGGTATCGGCGCTATTATATATTTATTGTACGGTTTTATAAGTAATAGAAATAACGAAAATAAATTACATAATGAACTTGTACATGGAAAAGAGAAAGAATAACAGAAAGTAAAAAAGAATGAATATAAAAGAAATTTGCCAAAATATATTAAAGAAAAGAAGCATAGATGAACTTGTTGCGACAAGTAAAAAATCAGAATTAAAGAAATCTTTGAATGTTTTTGATTTGATTGTCATCGGAATAGGTGCGGTTGTAGGTACCGGTATATTCACAATTATCGGTACTGCTATTGTCGGCGGTGAGAGTACCGGTGCAGGTCATGCTATTGTTATTTCAATGGTTTTGGCAGCGATTGCATGTATATTTCCGGCCTTGTGCTATTCGGAAATCGCATCAATGATTCCTGTTGCAGGAAGTGCTTATACTTATACCTATGCAACTATGGGTGAATTTATGGCTTGGATGGTGGGATGGATACTGATGCTTGAATATGCTATTGGTAATATAACTGTTGCGAATGCCTGGACAGGTTATTTTATTCACTTATTGAAAGGTTTTAAGAATGTATTACCTGATTTTGTGGTAAATTTCCCGCTGTGGTTAAGGTATGATTACACAACTATAAAAAATATATGTATAACAAATGGTTGGGATATTCACGATAAAATTCCGTATTTATTTGGTCATATTCCTATTGCTGTCAGTTTGCCTGCTGCGGGTATTGTATTTTTGCTAACTGTACTTTTAATCCGCGGGATTAAAGAATCAACTACTTTTGCAAGTATAATGGTCGGAATAAATATGTTTATGATTATTTCGTTTATTATTTTTGGTTCAAAGTTTGTTGATCCGGGGAATTGGCATCCGTTTTTGCCGTTGCATGATCCTGTACAGGGAATTTTTATGGGCGCGTTTTTAATATTCTTTGCGTATGTTGGATTTGATGCAATTTCAACAACCGCAGAAGAAACAGAAAATCCTCAAAGGGATTTACCTGTCGCAATATTAGGTACATTGATTATCTGTACAGTGTTATATGTTTTAGTTGCAATGGTTTTAACAGGTATTGTTCCTATAAATCAAATAGATATAAAAGCTCCGATAGCTCATGCAATGAGCTATGTCGGCAAAGATTGGTTTGCAGGGTTTATTTCTATTGGCGCGTTGTGTGCTTTGACAACTGTTTTGCTTGTTTATCAGCTTGGCACAACAAGAATTTTGTATGCTATAAGCCGTGATAGATTTTTGCCTCGCGGATGGAGAGTAATTCATAAAAAATATAAAACACCACATGTTATGACCTGGATTTCAGGGCTTGCGGTTATTATTTGCGGATTATTTATGGATTTGAATATTTCTGCGGCATTATGTAATTTTGGTACATTTACATCTTTTGTAATAATTTGTATTGCAGTGTTAATATTGAGAAAAACAGATCCTGACAGACCAAGAGCGTTTAAAGTTCCATTCTGCCCTTGGGCACCGATTGCAGGTATTTTAATTTGTTCTGTATTAATATTTTTCTCTATGAAAACATTAAAAACCTCGTCAAATTATTTTGTAATTTGGTTAATTGTTGGATTTTTAATATATGCACTGTATGGTTACAGGCAAAAGCGTATTGAAGCAAGAGGAAGAATACTACCTAAAAAGCAATCATAATAATTTAAATTCTAAAAAGATTTCTATTGAATTCATCAAAATTATTTATAATTTCTGAAACTGCAGGAATGGGTTTGTACAGTTCTGGAGGCTCTTCTGAACATATTGCAACGATTTTTCCTATACCGGCTCTGTATGCTGATTCAATTCCTGATATTGCGTCTTCTACAACTATGCAATCTTTTGGGGCAAGTTCAATATTTTTTGCTGCAATTTGGTAAATATCCGGAGCAGGTTTACTTGGGATTATACCGTTTGAATATACAATTTTGTCAACATCAAACCATTTTGCTAAGTCAAAGTTTTTAATATAAAAATCAACATTTTTTTTGTCTGACATAGTTGCGATAGTTCTTGGAATGTTGTTTTCTTTCAAAAAATTTAAAAAGTCTTCCACTCCTTGGGCTAAATGGAAATTTTTCCTGTCTTCAAGGCACATTTGCCGGTATAATTCTTCTTTTTCTTGACCTATTTTTTCCACAAGCTCCGGTGAAGGTTTTCTGCCAAGGGCATACTCCAGAATTTGTTCATTTGTGCGCCCAAACATATATTTAACCATTTCTTCATCGCTGAATGGGGTGGGGCGTAATTTTTTTGAATAATCTCTCCAGGCTTGTTTGTGTTTTGCGCTATCCCAAAATAATGTACCGTTGAAATCAAATATGATGCCTTTATAACTCATGCTGCTCCATCATTTTGTTATACATATCAAGGTATGTTTTAGCCTGCTTTTCTTTATTTTGCATTTTAAATGTATAAGCAAGGTTGTAATATACATTAGGTTCGTTTGCTTTTAAATCCATAGCTTTAAAGAAGTTGTATCTTGCACTTCCGTATTGCTTTAGTTTTAAATATGCACAACCGATATTGTAATATCCGTACGAGAAATCAGGTTTATATTTTACTGCTTTTTTAAATTCGGCAAGAGCCATGTTGGGCTTGTCTTGGCTAAGGTATATATATCCGAGATTGTAATGAGCTTTATAGTATTTTGGGTCCGTGTTTATTGCTTTGTTAAACATATAGACAGCTTCAGTTATTTTTTCTTTATCTTGAAGAATATTACCAAGCATAAGCCAATCTTCGGCGCTGCGTTCTTCTTCTTTTTTTGATTTTAGTAAGCTAAAAGCTTCATCAATTTGGTTCTGTGCATACAATACCCTTGCCTGTTGAGATGTAGAATCTGTTTCAACAGCGGTTTGAGTTTGAGCTTTGTCTTTTGTAAATTGAAATGCATCGCATCTGCAATTTAACATCCCTAACATAACTAAAAATACAGTTAATATCTTTTTCATAACACCATTATAAAATAAATTTATTTATTTTCCAATTAATATTATTTAACTTCTTTAAAAAATTCGTTTGTGATAAGCTGAGAATATTTGTCGGATTTATTTGCAGATACAAGGACTTTATCGCTGCCGTCAGAATCTTTTACAACAGATATTATACCTGAAATTTCTCCGATTGGTAATTTTTTAATTCGTGCGCTAAATCTTACATAAGGAACTTCTTGACCGTATGATTTCATTGTTCCTTTTTCAGTAATGTGGAAGTCTTCTAATGCTGCGGTTTGGTATTTAAATTTGGCAATTGCTTCTTTAATTCTTTCTTCTGCATTAGAGGCTTGAATATCTTCTTTGGTCAAGATGGTTTTCTTTCCGGGATCTACAACTATCATTTTTTGTCCTGAGGCTTTGTGCTCCGCAAGAACAGCATTATATCCTAATATTCCTGTTGTTTTTTCTATTTCAAATTCTTTATTAATCGTTCTAAAATCTCCTACTTTTTGCGCTCTTTCCATCATAACGTCATGGGTAGGATGAAAATAATTATCGATTTGAGTCATAACCCATTTCCCGCCACCAAGGGCTATAAATCCGACTATGACTATTGTTAAGAATATTGATCTTGTTAAATTTTTTAAACAACTCATGTTGAAATCCTCTTGTTTTTATATCAATATTATATTATGAGCAAAGGGGAAATCAATATAGTTAATAGTTGGGATGTGAACATTGAAGATGCTACTCCTGCTATGCAGAGATTTTTAGAAATTAAAAAACAGTATCCGGGTATTCTTTTGTGGTACAGGATGGGTGATTTTTATGAAACCTTTTTCGAAGATGCCGTTATAATGTCTAAAGAGCTGGAATTGACTCTTACTGCTCGTGATTGTGGTGCTAAAATAGGAAAAATTCCTCTTGCAGGGATTCCTTTCAAGGCGGCGGATGCGTATTTGCAAAAGCTTGTTCAAAAGAATATTAAAGTTGTTATTTGTGAACAATTGGAAGATCCTAAAACAGTTAAAGCCGGAGAAGTTGTTAAACGCGGAGTTGTAAGAATTGTTACTGCCGGAACTTTGACTGAAAGTAATATGCTTAGCCAAAATTCAAATAATTATATGTGCGCTATATGTAAAGATGAAAAAAGCGACTTATTTGGTTTTGCATATGCAGATATTTCAACAGGAGAGTTTAAGGTTACTCAAGCTCCTTTAAATTTGATTTTAGCAGAGCTTGCGAGATTAAATCCCTCTGAAGTCGTTGGACCCAGTGAAAAACAAGAAATTAAGCCATTCCAAATTGTGCCGGATGAAGTTATTGACTTACCTGAAGAAATTACAAAGATTTATAATTGCTCTAAAATTCCCCCATCAGTTTTTGAAGAAAACTTTTCTGAGAATAATTTAAAAACAGTATTCAAAACTACAAGTCTCGAAAGTTTTGGGTATTCAAAATATAAATTAGGTTTCAGATGTGCCGGAGCATTGCTTGCTTATGTTTGGGAAACGCTGAAAGATAATATGCCAAAATTTGAAAGAGTGGAGGCTTATGAACTTTCCGAATATATGATTCTTGATAGTGCTACACGTAAAAATCTTGAACTAACAGAAACGTTAAGAGAAAAAAATAAGTATGGCTCTTTGCTATGGGCTGTTGACAGAACAAAAACCAATATGGGTGCAAGACTTTTGAAAAGTTGGATTTGCCAGCCTCTTAAAAATGTAAATGATATTTTAAAAAGACAGAATGCAATATCTGAACTTGTTGAAAAAAGTGATGTCAGATTTAAATTAGGTGATTTATTAGATAGAATATACGATATCCAGCGTTTGGCAACAAGAATGAGTAACGGCTCTGCAAATCCAAAAGATTATATTGGTTTGAAATTATCTCTTTCTGTTTTGCCGGAAATTTTGGATGTTACTAAAGATTTGCACAATGATATGTTTTATTCTATAAGAGAATATGCGCAAAGTCTTTTTGATTTCTCTCAAATGATAGAGAATACAATAGTTGATAATCCTCCGATTTTGTTGAAAGAGGGCGGAATAATAAAATCTTCTGTCAGCGGAGAGCTGGATTATTTTAGAGATTTGCTTTCCGGCGGTGAAGAATGGCTAAAGAATTTTGAAGAATCCGAAAAAGAACGTACAGGCATTAAAAATTTAAAAGTTGGTTATAATAAAGTATTCGGATATTTTATTGAGGTGACAAATTCGTATTTGAATTTAATTCCGCAAGATTATATTAGAAAACAAACTCTTGTTGGAGCTGAAAGATTTATAACAGAAGATTTGAAAAAGCATGAAGATGACGTGTTATCTGCAAGATTTAAGTCAACAGAACTTGAGTATAAGTTATTTACCGATTTCAGGGAATATTCCAAAGAGTATGTTTCAAAAATCAGAGAAGTTGCAGAGTCTATTGCAAGTGCAGATGTTTTGGTTTCTTTTGCAAATGTAGCGGTTGAAAATAATTATTGTAAGCCTGAAATAGATGAATCTAACGATTTGTTAATCAAAAACGGCAGGCATGCAGTTTTAGAAAGGGTTTTGCCGTTGGGAGAGTATGTCCCAAATGATTTGGAATTAAAATCTAATGTAAATAGTGACAGTGATACTCAGTTCATGATCTTAACAGGCCCTAATATGGCAGGTAAATCTACCTATATGCGTCAGAATGCGTTGATTGTAATTTTAGCGCAAATAGGTTCGTGGGTTCCTGCTGATTATGCCAAAATAGGTGTTGTGGACAAAGTTTATACAAGAGTGGGCGCAAGTGATGATTTGACTCTGGGGCAATCAACATTTATGGTTGAAATGATTGAAACTTCATTCATTTTAAATACTGCTACGGAAAAGAGTTTTATTCTGCTCGATGAAATAGGGCGCGGAACAAGTACTTATGACGGGGTGGCCATTGCATGGTCGGTCGCTGAGTATATAACTACAAAAATTAAAGCCAGATGTATTTTTGCAACTCATTATCACGAGTTAAATGTTATGACTAAAACTTATCCGCAGATAAAAAATTATAGAATTACGGTTTCTGAGCAAGACGGAGAAATTGAATTTTTAAGAAAAATTGTACCTGGAGGTACAAGCAGAAGTTATGGTATTCAAGTTGCAAAAATGGCGGGTTTGCCCAGCACGGTTATAAAGCGCTCACAAGAATTAATGACCAAAATGCAAAAAGATTTTTCAAATAATCTTGCAACTCGTAAAAAAATGAGTAATAATGAAGAAGAAGTTCCTCAATTATCGTTGTTTGGAATGTAAATATTTCTTTACAAAAAGGCAATTTTTAAGGTTGATGTGTTTTATAACGAACAACAAAGGAGTGTGAATATGAAGGTATCATTTAATCCGGTTGTAAATTTTAAATCAAATTTAATTGATGAAAGATTAAAAAATGCTACTTCTGCAATGGTTGAAAATCCTGTTACAGAAATTAAAGAAGAAGTTCCTGTACAAGAGGATGCCATTGTGCAAAAGGAAGAAGCTGATAAATTTGAGTCCAGAAATCTTACTCAAGATGAGAAAATCGCAGATTTTACTTCTACTTTAAAAGATAAGAAATGGGAGAAAAAATATCTTCCTGAGAGCGAAATAGTTTTCGTAAAACAAAAAAAAGTTGAAGATGATGTTGAGTATATGATTGAAAAAGACGGAACTGTTAAAGAAGTTGGCGCTAATATGAAGCCTGAAGTTATAATGGAAGCTAACAGCAAAATGGCAGAAGTTTTCAATGATATAAAGGCAAAACAATCATCAGCCTCAAGCGATAAGAAGGCGGGGAATTGGTTTACTCGCGGTATTTCAGATCTTTGGACCGCAATGTCTGTTGCCGGTACAATGACAGTTGCAACTGCTAAAGGGCTATTCTACGGTGCACTTACCGGTGCCGGTGTTATTGGTGTTTCAACAATTTTGAATATGTCTAAATTGATGGGCGAAAATCAAAAATTCTTTGAGATATTAAAACATCCTGTAAGATCTGCAGGCAGAGGCGAAAAAATCGCCGCTGCAGCTGCATCTATAGCAGTTCTTGCATCATATCTTATTTCAGGCAAACTCACCGCTAATGAGAATGCTGCTGTTATTGATCACAAAATGCATACAGGACATAGAGATGCATAATAAAAAATATTAAAGGAAAAAGACAGTGTTTAATACACTGTCTTTTTTTATATCAAATTATTATAATGCTCATTATAAAATTCTTCAAATCTGTCTTCTAATATAGCTTCTCTACACAGGTGTACAAAATTTAGCAAAAATCTTATATTGTGGATGGATAGCAAGGTTGAAGCAGTTGCTTCCTGACATTTCCACAGGTGTCTAATATATGCTCTGGAGTGGTTTTTGCAAGCATAACAATCGCAGCCTTCAACAAGAGGCGATGAGTCATCTTCATATTTTTTATTTTTAATATTTGATTTGCCGTTCCAGGTAAAGAAAGATCCATGTCTTGCATTACGTGTAGGAAGAACGCAGTCAAACATATCAACTCCGGCTTTAATCCCGTCTAATAAATCTTCCGGTGTCCCTACACCCATAAGGTATCTTGGTTTATATTTAGGGAGTAGCGGTGCGGTAAATTCTGTAAAATGCTTTTGAATGTCTTTAGGCTCTCCTACGCTTACTCCTCCTATTGCATAACCCACAGCATCAAATGAAGATATTACTTTTGCGCTTTCTTCCCTTAAATCTTCAAAAAATGCGCCTTGAACAATAGGAAAGAGTGCTTGTTTTGGATTGGTTTTAGCCTTAAAGCATCTTTCAAGCCATCTGTGCGTACGTTCCATTGCCATTTTAGCAAAGTCATAGTCACAAGGATACGGTGCACACTGATCAAATGCCATTATAATATCTGCACCAATATTTTGTTGTATTTCCATAGATATTTCAGGCGATATGTAGTGCCTTTCCCCATTTTTGGGGTCTTGAAATTCAACACCGTCTTCTGTAATTTTATTTAAATGTGCAAGAGAAAACACTTGAAAACCACCCGAATCCGTCAAAACAGGTTTGTCCCAGTTCATCCAGCCGTGAATACCGCCGAAGTTATGTATCCTTTCTGCACCTGCTCTTAAATACAAATGGTATGAGTTCCCGAGTATAATCTGCGCCCCTGTGTCTTTAATTTGATCGCAAGTTAAAGATTTAACCGCAGAATTTGTTCCCACAGGCATAAATATAGGGGTTTCAATTTTCCCATGTGGTGTAGTTAATATGCCTGCTCTTGCGCCTGTTTTGGAGTCTTCGTGTAATAATTCGTAGTTAAAATAATCTTTTTCTTCCATAACAAAATTTTACCATAAATAATAGAGCAAAAAATTTTTTGTTTATTTTTTATATATTATTGCAAAATATAGGTGAAGAAAGTGCAAATATCTAAAATACAATATCAAACAAATTTATATCAGAATTTAAATTCTCAAGCACCACAAAAGAATGTTAAACACGATGCAATTCAATGCGCGAATAATTCTAATCCATATAAACAAATTCCGCTATATTATCAGTATGATGCGAAAATCAGTTTTTCAGGAAAAGTAAAAGACCCAAATAAATATCAACAAAGAGGTGTTCATGATATTGACTATGATTATTATATGAGTATGTCTCCAAATAAGAAAAAATTATTTAGACGTTTGTATTTTGATAAATTTGAAAAACGTAAATATACATCAAAGTTATTTAATCCTCAAAATGTTACGTTACCTTTAAAAAACGAACGGACAATGGACGAATTTATAAAGGTTGCAAAAATGTATGCAGCCTTCAAAGATCAACCTATATTATGCTTAGGCAGGAGCCCAAAGTGGTTTTTAGATGCAGCTAAATGGATGAAAAACGGAATTGACGATTATAACTTTATTGCTTTTTCAGGGTATTGGTTCTATCCGCATCCTGTTGACGGCGTCCGTCTAATTGAAGGTGCACAGCCAACAGCCGAAGAAACAGCAGCGTATAGAAGATATTTAGTTTCTAAACAAGCTGATCCTGCATCTTTAGTTAAAACTTTTAATGAAACAGGCAAAAAGACTGTTTTAACAGACTATATTGATACAGGTAAGGGTGTTTCTTCATTCTTAGACTTAATGGCAAAATTTGCAAAAGATCAAGGTGTGATACACGAATTCCCTGATGCTTTCCAAATAATGACAATAGGATCTATATCATACAGAGAAGAAAGACTAAATTTATCGGATGATGCCCCAATTGAGACCCCGGAAGTGCGTATGCCTCCATCATTGGCACCGTATGCAAAAAGAAAAACTCCTAGTTTATTCCACACATATAGAATACCGCAAGAATTTCATGATATAAATTATTCGCTCTTTATGGAAATGCTTATAAATGAAAATACGACAGAATGCCGCTCTTCCTATTATCCGCATTCGGCGTGGCCTATATATAGACCGGACAGGTTTAGAACAGGCTTTATCAGGGATATGTCCAAAGTTAAAAAGCTATTGGAGCATAAAGATTTGACGCAGAAAAGTGTTGCCGATTTCAGTTTACCTATGGCAGATTTTAGAAATTTACTTAATTTCAGAATTTTAGATGCTCTCAATGCCAGAGGACTATTGAAGGTTATAAGATAATTATTAAAAAAGCGGTTCCAAATGGAACCGCTTTTTGTATTGTTGTATTGATTAACGTTTAGAGAATTGGAATCTCTTACGAGCTCTTTTTCTACCGTATTTTTTACGTTCTTTAACTCGTGGGTCTCTTGTTAATAAACCTTCAACCTTAAGAACATTTCTGAAATCTTCGTTAGATTTTACTAACGCTCTTGAAATGCCGTGTCTGATAGCTCCGCATTGAGCAACAATACCGCCACCTACTGCTTTTACTCTAACATCATATCTGTCTTGAGATTCTGTTAAAACAAGTGGTCTGTATACCAACATTTCGATTGCCGGTCTGTTACCGATATAATTTTTCAAAGTCTTTCCGTTAACAAAAATTCTTCCGCTGCCTTTTACTAATTTAACAACAGCAATTGAAGTCTTTCTGCGGCCTGTAGCCATTATAATATCTTTATTATCAGCCATTACTTAGCCTCCTTCGGTAATACAACCGGTTTTTGTGCAGCATGAGGATGTTCAGAACCAACATAAACTTTTAGTTTGTTGAACTGTTCTGCTCCTAATGTATTGTGTTGTAACATACCGCGAACAGCATGTTCGATTACAATTCTAGGATCTTTTTCCATTACTTCTTTGAATGAAGCTGTTTTTAATCCTCCAGGATAACCTGTGTGGTGTAAATATATTTTATCTGTTTCTTTTTTGCCTGATACTCTAACTTTGTCAGCATTGATTACGATTACGAAATCACCTGTATCAACGTTTGGAGTATATTCAGGTTTATTTTTACCTCTTAAAATGTCTGCAACTCTAACTGCAAGACGACCTAAAATTTCGCCTTCAGCATCGATTACATACCATTTTCTTTCTACTTCAAGAGGTTTTGCTGAATATGTTTTCATATTGCATTTTCTCCATTATTCTTTAATATGTTACTTCAATTAATGTTAATCCGTACGGACTAACTGTTTGCCCCGCCTTGCGGCGGTCTTTCGCCTCAAGAACATCTTTCATATGCTCAGGTGGCAAGTTATGACCTTCTATTTCTAAAAGGGTTCCGACAATTGTTCTTACCATATTGTATAAAAACCTGTTTCCTACAATATCAATAATTACGTGATCGCCTTGTCTTGTAACTTTAGCGCTTTCTATAAAACAAATCTTGCTCGGGTTAAGCGTTCCGGAACTTTTAAAACTTGAAAAATCGTGCTCGCCAACTAAATAATCAAGTGCGTTTTGCATTCTTTTTATGTCTGTCGGATATTTCACTCTCATCAAATCGCCGTCGAACGCATTTTTATATCTTCGATTAACAAATTCAAATCTATAATAACGTCTTTTGGCACTTTTTTGAGCGTGAAAGCGATTATCAACCTGTCTTAAATCACTGATTGAGATATCTTCTGGAAGTATTTCATTTAGATGATAGACAAAATCTGAAGCAACAATATCTTTGTCTGTATCAAAATGAACTACCTGTCCTAAAGAGTTTACACCCTTATCAGTTCTTCCGGAAAAGATTGTTTTAACTTGTCGGTTTTTATTTTCGGTATCACCGAATATCAATGTACTGAGTGCTTTTTCAAGTTCTCCTTGTATTGTGGATTCAACTTCCGAGCCTTGTGGGCTACTTTTACATTTACCCCCAAATTGAATTTGGCTGCCCGCGTAGTTTTTGCCTCTATACTGAACCTTTAAAGCGTATCGCATTCTGAGATTACACCAATTGAATCAGTGCCATTTCAGAAGCATCACCACGTCTTGGCGGTAAGTGATAAATTCTTGTGTATCCGCCTTTTCTATCAGAATATTTCTTTCCGATAATTACAAACAATTTTCTTAAAACTGTTTGAGAGGTGAGTTTTTTGTCTTTTGAAGGAGCATCAAAAACTTCTCCGCTTTTCATATCCATATATTTACCTGTTTCTTTATTGTAAATATATCTGGATGCCAAACGGATTGAGCTTAAATCTCCTTTTTTTGCTATAGTGATAACCTTTTCAGCATAAGGCTTCAATGCTTTTGCACGAGCTAATGTTGTTGTGATTTCACCATGAACAAAAAGTTCAGTCGCTAAAGAACGCAACAAAGCCTTTCTTTGGTCTTGTGCTTTTCCAAGCGTATGTTTTTTAGTTTGGTGTCTCATTTTTTTATCCTTTTCTACTATTTAGTTATTTTTATTAACCGATTAAATCTTCTTCTTCAATTGGGTTTGGAGCTAAATCCAATCCAAAGTGATGTAATCTTTCAATTACTTCGTCTGAAGATTTTTTACCGAAATTCTTTATATTTAATAAATCATGTTCGGATTTTTTCAACAATTCTGACATTGAATTGATACTTGCTCTTTTTAAGCAGTTATATGCTCTAACAGAAAGTTCCAATTCTTCAATTGTCATTTTTGGTTCTTCTTCAACAACTTCTTCTACTTCTTCAATTTGAGGAGCAGCTGCGATTGAAGGTTGACCTGTGATAGATGCAATTTGCATAAAGTGTTCAATTAATAAGTTTGCAGCTTTACTCAATGCATTTTGAACATCTACTGATCCGTTAGACCAGATTTCAAGAGTTAACTTGTCGAAGTCTAAAGCATCACCTACACGAGTGTTTTCAACATTGTAGCTTACACGTTTGATTGGCATGAATGTTGCATCGATAGGTAATACGTCGATTGCATCGCCTTTAACATCTCTTGGAACATCGTGAGGTACATATCCTTTGCCTGATTCAACAATAACATCAGCATGGAATGAACCTCCGTCTGCAACTGTACATATTAACCAATCAGGGTTAACAACTTTTACACCTGCAGGTAATTGGATATCACTTGCTAATACAGGACCAGGTTTGTCAACATCTATTCTTAAATGTTGTGCTTCTTTAGAATCTGTTTTTACTACTAAACCTTTTAAGTTAAGGATTACGTCTATTACATCTTCCAAAACTCCAGGAATAGCTGTGTATTCATGAGTAATACTTTCGATTCTTGCACTTGTTACTGCTGTACCTTCTAAACTTGATAAAAGTACACGTCTAAGTGCATTACCGATAGTTGTTCCAAATCCGCGTTCCAATGGTTCAATTACGAATTTACCATATTGTGAACCGTCAGAGTTTGTCGCTGTATCAACACATTTAATTTTTAATTCCATTATTTGTTCTCCTAGTTAAAATTCTACTTAATTGCTAGTTATATAAGCTAATGCCTATTTACTACAATCCTTACTTAGAATAGTATTCGATTACAAGTTGTTCCTTGATTTCCGGATCTAATTCTTCTCTTTCAGGAATTCTGTCAAATGTAATTTTGAATGCTGATTTATCTATTGTCATCCAAGCCGGTGCACAAGCTAAATCAATCATTTCCATTACGCTTTGAACATATTTTGAACTCTTAGTTTTAACAGTGATAACATCACCCGGTTTTACAAGGAATGATGGAATATCAACTTTTTTACCGTTTACAAGAACGTGACCGTGGTTAACGATTTGTCTTGTTTGTTTACGAGTAATGCCAAAGCCTGCTCTGAATAAGATGTTATCAAGTCTTGATTCTAATAATTGTAATAGAATTGTGCCTGTAACGCCTTTTCTTCTTGCAGCTTCTTTGTAGTATCTTACGAATTGTTTTTCACTTACTAAATAAGTTAATCTTATTTTTTGTTTTTCTTTTAAGTGAAGGGCGTATTCAGATAATTTCTTTCTAGCCGCACCATGTTGTCCTGATGCTGTTTGACGCATAGAAGAAGTTAATTTTCTGTTTGATAAATCTGTAACTCCATAGTTACGGAATAATTTGTTACTTGGTCCTGTGTATCTAGACATTTTTTTCTCCTTTTCTTTTGTCTTGGATTTTGTTGTCTCTCGGACAACCCGTTTGCTTCACTTCGTTGTCGCAAACTTTTGTCCTCACTTACTCGAGCTATGCTCTTACACAAAATCCGCTGCAGGGCTTCTATGGTTTGGGGATGGACTAAATCCTCAAGCCCCCGCTATTTTTAGTTTGATAAGTTTGATAGGTTTGTTAAGTTTGATAAGTTCATTTCGTTATTTAATTGTTCTACCTTTCAAGAAGTTATTGAACTTGTCCAACCTATCCTCCTTATCATCCTACTCTATACTCTACGTTTCTTTGGAGGACGGCATCCGTTGTGAGGGATTGGTGTTACATCTTTAATCAATGTAATTTCCAAACCTGCAGCTTGGATAGCTCTGATTGCAGTTTCTCTACCTGAACCAGGTCCTTTGATATGAACTTCAACTTTTTTCATACCTTGATCTATTGATTTTTTTGCAACCATTTCAGCTGCTGATTGAGCTGCAAATGGAGTACCTTTTCTGGCACCTTTGAATCCTGAAGCTCCGGCTGTTGCCCAAGCAATAGCATTACCTTGAGTGTCAGTAGAAGTTACTATTGTATTGTTAAAAGTAGATTGTATGTGTACAACCCCTTGCAATACATTTTTCTTTTCCTTTTTCTTTGTTGTTCTTGGTCTTGCCATTTTTTGATTTCCTTTATTTTATATTTATTTACAATTTATTACTTTTTACCTGCGATTGCAGCGCCTTTTTTACCACGTTGTGTTCTTGCGTTAGTTTTTGTTCTTTGACCTCTGCAAGGAAGTTTACGTTTGTGACGAAGGCCTCTGTATGAACCGATTTCTTGTAAACGTTTGATGTTCATTGCAACTTCACGTCTCAAGTCACCTTCAATGTGGTAGTTAGCTAATTCGTTACGAAGTTCTTTAATATCTTCTTCTGTTAAATTGTCTGTTCTTAAATCAGGTGAAATACCTGTTGCAGCTAAGATTTTCTTAGCTCTTGTAGGCCCTATACCATAAATATAAGTTAAGGCTACTTCCATTCTTTTGTTACGAGGTAGGTCTACCCCTACTAATCTTGCCATTTTAATTTCTCCTTTTCTTTGGCTTTTGTGCGTTGGAGCATCTCACTTTCATTGTGTATTGCTCCTATTGCGCACCGGTTGTTAGATTTTTTTTGTTAAGAGGCTTAAATACTTCCTCTCCAATCGCCGTTACGCGCGATTTCCGTTGCGTTAACCTTGACGTTGTTTGTGTTTAGGGTTTTCGCAAATTACGGCAATTCTGCCTTTTCTTTTGATAACTTTGCATTTTTCGCAAATTTTCTTTACTGATGATCTTGTTTTCATTTTTTGTTTTCCTTTATTTTCATTGTGAGATGTTTTACTTAAGTCTAAAAGTGATACGTCCTTTTGATAAATCATAAGGTGTCATTTCAACTTTTACTTTGTCACCGGGAAGAATTCTTATAAAATTCTTTCTGATTTTCCCTGAAATATGTGCCAATATTTCATGATCATTTTCTAATTTAACTCTGAACATTGCATTAGGCATTGATTCTACAATCGTACCTACAAGTTCTATTACGTCTTTTGCCATAAATTACCTCATATCTCGGCTTTGTTAATTTTGCACACAACATGTGCTATCATATAAATCATACTTGTTGAATTTTTAAATGCAAGAGGGGAAAATTAGCTTGTAGATAGCAATTTATGCTATTAACTTAGTAATTGTTTATCTAATATTACAACACAACTTGCTACTGCTGAATTGTCCCGAAATTCTTGCGGCGTAATAGCATTATATATTAATGTAAATTTTTGTAAATTTTCTAATTATTATTTTATTAATTAAACAAATTAAAACAAAAATTTAAATCCTCGACATATTTTTCGATACGTGCTAACATTGATTTATGCAGACAGATATGGAAACGGTAATTATTAAAAAAATGTCTCCTGAAGATGTTGAGGGGGTTATTTCTATTGAAGAAAAATCTTATGGTGCTCATCATTGGTCAAGAGAATCTTTTTTCAATGAATTGCATAATGAGCTTGCGTGGTATTATTCGTTGTTTGCACCGGATGGCAAGTTGGCGGGGTATGCCGGTACGTGGCATATTTTGGAAGAAGCTCATGTTACTAATATATCTGTTGATCCTAAATATAGAAGGCATAAATACGGAGAAGCTCTTTTAAAAAGGATTATTGATGATTGTTATGCTGAAAAGATTAAATATATAACCTTAGAGGTAAGAGTGAGTAATACTCCTGCAATAAATCTATATTCAAAATACGGGTTTACCTCTTTTGGAACAAGAAAAAAATATTATCAGGATAATAATGAAGATGCTCTTATAATGTGGACTAAAAATATTTTTTATGATGAATTTAAGAGTAATTATGAAAAGATCATAGAGGATTTGAACGGGAGAATAGTTATAAAATGACGCAGCAAGAAGTGCTTATTCCCAAAATGAAACGCATTGACAAAAAACAAAACAGGATAAAGCTGCCTTTTTTCAGCGTGCTTATTGTCTTGTGTGCTTTATTGTTGATTATAGCTTCAACTTTTATAGGTTTTGAATTGAAACATTATATTATTCCTGCCGGTTTTTGGAGTGGGAAAGTTCTCAGTCAGGAAGATTATATTGTGTCTTTTTACGTCATCCCTCAGATTCCTGTTTTGATGTTTATATGCTCGGCTTTAGAAAAGAAAATGGCGGTGTTTAGTGTTGTTTTATATCTGATTTTAGGAATATTTTTCGCCCCTCTATTCGCGTTAGGCGGAGGTTTTTCTTACATTTCAGAGTATAGTTTCGGGTATTTATTGGCTTATTTCCCTGCAGCATTAATTGCAACATCATTTTTATGCAGGCGTCGGTCTTTTCTTAATATGTTTTTAGCTGCTTTGTGCGGTGTTTTAATAATTCATGTACTCGGATTTTTGTATATGCTTTTAATCGTATTATTCAAACATGACGGTGGATCTTTTATTTCCGGGTGGATTACGTACCAAAGCGGGATGAAAATATTTTATGACTTTGTTTTAAGTTTTGTTTTAATCCTGATTGGCAAGTATGTAAACTACGCAGTTAAATTTATTTCTGACTAATATTTGCCCTAAATACATATATATGTTAAAATAAACTGTATAGATGGGAGATTTTGGAATTTATGAAATTTTTTGTGGATTTTTTTAAGAATTTAGATTTTTCAGCGTTTGTATATTATTTGGATGTTAATAATTTAAAAGAGGTTATAGACATACCTATTATAATTGTTTTGACAACATTTGTAATTTCTTTGTTTTATTGTATTGTTAAGTATCTTTCAACCGGCCGGAATTTGAGAATTATTGTTAATTTCCTATCCGGATTTACAAGAAATGATTTAAATTTCAGGCTGAATGAAATGGATTCTTGGATGATGGAGAATCCTTATATGGCGCCAATTTGGGGCGAGTTCAGAAATACTCTTGTTTTTTCTGAGTCTGTGGCGATAAATGATGGTGACGAAACGCAGTTTGAGGAAGTTTCATCTACGGTGCAGGATGTTCAAACAACATCTGATCCTATGTATTATTTTAATGAAGAATCTTTAATTACATCAAGATTTAATTACAAAATGGTGCAAACTATACCTACAATCTTGACAGGTTGCGGCCCGTTGTTTACATTCTTAAAAATTGCAATAGCCTTTGGTATGATTGATTTTTCCACTCAAGAAAAAACGATTTCTTCCGTATCTTCATTTATGACAAGTATGCAATCTGCAGCTTTGGTTTCTGTTGTTGCGGTTGCATCCTCTTTGATATATTTGCTTGTGGAACGTTTATTGTATAGCAGCTTGTGTAAAAGACCGTTTATAAAGATAAGAGTTTTAATCGGAAATCTGTTTGCAACTGTATCCGCAGAAAAATTCTTGTACGAAATATTAAGAGAATCAAAAATTTCTAATAACTCAAATGGAAATGTCGCAGATGCTCTTCCTGTAAAATTTAAAGAGGCATTTAATGATTCTGTTTCTGTAAATTTAATTCCATATTTAGAAAATGTCATTTATGGTATTAATCAATTAAATAAAGAAATTAAAAATGTTGCAAAAAATCGGACTGCCGGTGAAGATGTGGATAGTTTGTTCTAGTAGGTTAATATGGCGATAAGATATTTAAAACGTAAAGAAGATGACGGAGATGGAGGTAATATTTTTTGGGTTACAATGTCTGACTTGATGTTGGGACTCGCAATTGTATTTATTACTTTGTTTGTTCTTGCAATGACCGGCTTTACGCAGCAAGCTATCCAACAGCAGAAAGTAAAAATGGATGTTGCAAAAGAAATTAGTAAAGAGCTTCAAAAGGAACATATTGATGCTCAAATTGACCGTATGACCGGAGATTTGATTATTCCTTCCACGGCGTTATTTGAGGTTAACAGTTATGTATTATCCCCCTCAGGGAAGACATTATTATCAAAATTAGCACCTATATATATAAATACTTTATTCAAAAATAAAGAATTGGCCAATGATATTGAAAGTATTTTAATTCAAGGACATACTGACTCGCAAACATTTGCCGGTGTTAAATCCGTTGATGAACAATTTGTTCGCAATATGGATTTGAGCTTGAAACGTGCAAATTCTGTTGCTGAATATATATTGCATACAAATTATAATAAGAATAATGCTGAAGCCTTCAGAAAAATGATTGTTGTAGAAGGAAAAAGTTTTAATGAACCTGTTTTGGTTGACGGAAAAGAAGATTACGCAAAAAGCCGTCGTGTAGAGTTAAAAATAAAAGTTAAAGATTGGAATGTAGCCAGCGCATTTGGACTAAAAAAATGATTGAAGTAAATAATATTATAGAAACAATAAATATGATTCATCTCCACAATTTGGATATTCGAACTGTGACATTAGCACTTAGTTTGAGAGATTGTATCAGTGAAGATGTGGATGTCGTATGTGAAAAAATATATAAAAAGATAAAAAAATACGCTAAAAATCTTGTAAAATATGCGGATGATTTGGCGGATGAATATTCTATTCCTATTATAAATAAACGAATTGCGGTTACTCCGATATCTATTTTAGGGGAGTCTTGTACGAAACCTGATTATTTAAAAATAGCAAAAACACTTGATAAAGCGGCAAAAGAAGTTGGAGTGAACTTTATTGGCGGATATTCTGCGCAGGTTGAAAAAGGAATGACTAAAGGCGATCAACTTCTTATTGATTCTATTCCTGATGTGCTTGCACAAACCGAAAGGCTTTGTTCTTCAATAAATGTTGCGACATCAAAAGCCGGTATCAATATGGATGCAGTATTAAAAATGTCAGAAATTATTAAAAAGACCGCAGAATTGACAAAAGATAATGATAGCGTTGGGGCTGCAAAACTTGTGGTATTTTGTAATGCTCCAAGCGATAATCCTTTTATGGCGGGAGCTTTTTGCGGGTATGGTGAAAGTGAATGCTCTTTAAATGTCGGAGTTTCGGGCCCGGGGGTTGTTAGAGCAGCAGTTGAATCTTTAGATAAAGATGCAGATATGAGTGTATTAGCAAATAAAATTAAAGAAACAGCATATAAAATAACTTCTACAGGAGAGTTGATTGGAAGGAAGCTTTCAGATAAATTGGGAATTCCTTTTGGGGTAATTGATTTATCTTTAGCTCCGACCCCTGCTGTTGGAGACAGTGTGGCAGGCATATTTCAAGCTATGGGGCTTGAACATGCGGGAGCTTGCGGAACGACTGCTGCTCTTGCAATGTTAAATGATGCCGTCAAAAAGGGCGGAATAATGGCAAGTTCTCATGTCGGCGGTTTGTCAGGGGCATTTATTCCGGTATCTGAAGATGCCGGTATGATTGAGGCGGCGGAAAAGAAATATTTAAATATTAATAAGCTGGAAGCCATGACTTCTGTATGTTCTGTGGGTTTAGATATGATAGCAATCCCCGGTGATACTTCTGAGGATATTATCGCAGGAATTATTGCGGATGAAATGGCAATTGGTATGATAAATAAGAAAACTACGGCTGTTCGTATTATTCCCGCAATTGGAAAAAAAGAAGGCGATAGCGTAGAGTTCGGCGGATTACTCGGTAAAGCCCCAATAATGGGTGTTAATAATTTGTCTTCTTCAAATTTTGTAAAAAGAGGCGGCAGGATTCCTGCTCCTATTCATAGTTTAAATAATTAATAAAGGAAATAAAATAATGGCTTCTACATTACACGAAATGGCAGTAAAATTACAAGAATTCATAATACAGCAGCAATCAGATGCTCATAGCTCGTCAGGACTTAATATTAACAAATATAATAATATCAAGTTGAGAATGGATGGGATGATTGATTATCCTCACGTTATAATTTCTATTGGCATTTCGGAAGCTTTGTATAACATTAAAGATGTAACAAAGGTCGATGGCGGCTTAGGTTCTGATGAAAAATACATTTGGAAATGGTTGAATAAAAGTAATGTTGTTGAAAATTTAGTAGAATTGTACAAGTCTTTATCAGACATGACTACTGTCGAAGATGAAATTAAAGAAAATGAGAATATGATGGCTCCTGAAGCAGAAGGTTCAGCAAGTACTGTCAGATCTTCAAGGTATGATCAGCAAAATAGATTGCGCCGTTTAATGCTGGGTCTGGAAGAATTAGAGACTGAAGATCCGAATGCAATCAAGGACGCAGAAGATATTGATGAGGGTGTCAATGACACAGATACTGATGTGGATACCGATACCGATACCGATACCGATGAAGAAACCGATGAAGATGTCGATAATATCGAAGGGGATTCCGAGAATTAGGATATAGATTTTTTACTTCTTAAATTCCGATGGTAAGTTATTGCAAATCTGTGTGCTTCATCTCTTATTCTTTGAATTAAGAATAAAGCACTTGATTCTCTTGGCAAGAGTATTGATTTTGATTGATTTGGTAAGAATACTTCTTCCTGTTTTTTTGCAAGGCTGACAAAATCTATGCCGGTGATTCCCATATCCTCTACAACTTTCATTACACTTGATAATTGACCCTTGCCTCCATCAATTATAATTAAATCGGGTTTATCCCAACCCTTATCACCCAAATGTGAAAGTCTTCTTGTTAATACTTCTTTCATAGATAAAAAGTCATCAGGTTTGCCTTCTGTCGATTTGATTTTGAATTTTTTATATTCCGATTTTTTGCTCAAACCGTTTATGAAGGTAACCATTGATGCAACAGTATTTGTTCCTTGAATATGCGAGATATCGTAGCATTCCATTCTGTATGGGAAATTATTTAATTTTAATTTCTCTTTTAAGTAAGAACCTATGTTATTGAAATCTTCGTTAATTTTTGACATTTTAGAAAGTTTTGCGTTGTTTAATATTACCAGGGCATTTTTATCTGCCAGTTTTTGAAGTTCTTTGCCTTGGGCAGATTTGCCATAGCTTATTTTAACGTTTTTACCTGAAATTATTTTAAGCCATTCTTCGTATAATGTTTTGTTTCCGATAGCTTCCAGTTCTTCTGAGACTATTCTGTCAGGGAATTCCATTGAAAGTGTATTATAGTATTCTTTGAAGAAGGTTTCAAAATATTCGTTTCTGTCGGCTTCTTCAACTTCGTAAGTAAAGTCTTTTTTATCAATAAGTCTGCCTTCTCTTATCATCATTACAACGATAACAAGTATTCCGTCTTCATATTGAAGCGATAAAACATCTTCATTGAGTTTTGTATTTTCGTAGACAACTTTTTGTTTTTCAAGTGTTTGTTTTAAATCAAGATAGCTGTCTCTGAGGCGTGCAGCTTTTTCAAACTGTTCTGCATCTGAATATTTTTGGATTTGTTCCATAAGTTGTTTTAGTAATTCAGATTGCTTCCCTGATAAAAATAATTCTGCCTGATGGACAATAGCTTTGTATTCTTCGCTGGATACAAGCCCTTGACAAGGCGCCATACATTTTCCTATTGAATAGTAAAGGCAAGGTCTTGATTTAAATCGAGGGGTTTTACATTGTCTTAACGGGAAAATCTTTTTTAAAAAATCCAATGTGGAATGCATTGCTCCAATATTTGTATAAGGTCCGTAGTATCGGCCTTTTAGTTTGTTCATGTTTCTTTTTCTTACGATAAGAATACGAGGAAAGTCTTCATCTGTAATTAAGAAATATGGATATTTTTTGTCATCTTTTAATAAAATATTGTAGCGGGGCTTATGTTTTTTTATTAAATGACTTTCTAAAATCAGTGCTTCAACTTCGGTATTTGTGATGATGTATTCCATGTGGTCTATTTGGGATACAAGAACATTTACTTTTACGCTGTCGTGGTGCTTGCGGTTGAAGTATGATTTTACTCTGCGTTTAAGTATTTTAGCTTTTCCGACATATATAATTTCATTATCGGAATTGTAATAAATATAACAACCGGGAAGTTCCGGCAAGAGTTTTAAAGTTTCTTTCAGTTTGTCATTCATAGCATTATTATAGCATATAGCTTTATAAAATATTAGAGAACGTTATAAAATATTGTTCAATAATATTCATAAGCATAGGTAAAATCCATATCATTATTGCTGCCCCAAGTACCGGTTTAAATAGGAAGCTTAGTTGGAAAACGTTAACTTGCGGAGCGGTTCTTGAAATTACGCCAAGAATAATATCTTGTGCCAGTGTTGCAAGTAGTATTGGGGATGCTATCTGAAGCCCCATATACAGTGTATTTGACGATAATTTTAACAACAGATCCATTCGTGCAAGTTTTGCCAAAGGAATATAAACCTGATACATAGGAAAGATTTCAAAACTTTTCATTAGAGCTTTTACCAGCCAATATACCCCTCCGATTTGGATAAAAATAAGTAATCCCATTAGCGAAATAATTTTTGTCATCAATGATACTTGTGCGGATGTTGAAGGATCAAATGTTGTTGCGGCACTCAAGCCCATTTGCATATTCATCATTTCGGCACCGGAATCTATTGCTATTAAAATTAGTCTTGCTATATAACCAATCATTGCGCCTACTACAATATTTAATATTAAAGAAAGTGCAAATGATTCACATTGCCCCATTACTTTTTCGGGTGATAGCATCGGAAGTAAAAATACTGACATTATTATTGCTAAAGGTATTTTTACAAGAGTTGGTATTTCTTTTCTGCTAAATACGGGGGCATAACGAAAAAAGCCTAATAATCTTGCAAATACAAGGAAAAAGGCCATTATATATGTATTTATTTTAGGAAATAATTTCAATATTTCTACATAAATAGCATCCATATTATCTTCCTAAAATCCTCTTTGTTTCTACTAAATCAGGTTTAGGCATAGCAGTTTTTGCTGCCGGAGTATATTTAACTTTTTCATTTTTATATAGATAAGGTACTTTGCCAGGATGTTTCATCACATAATCTACTGTGTCAACATCTTTAAATCTATCTTTCATTTCTGCGGCAAATGGCGTTGTATACTGATGATAATTAGCATCCAGTACATATTCTTCTGCCTTTGGAACTGTGTTAAATGCAAGAACCATTCCTTCTTGAACTAAATTTGTAAGTAATTTTACAAACCCTAATCCTCCGATAACTAAGACCAAAAATACTGCCAAAATTTTTGGTGCAGCTGCGATTGTTTGTTCTTGTACCTGCGTAACCGCTTGTAAAATACCAACAACCAAACCAATACCTGCTGCGGTCAATACACATGGCATTGAGATTGCTAACATTATTAAAAAGCCTTTACCCATATATTCTAATAATACTTCTATCATCTATAAAACCTCTTCTAGTTATAACTGGATACAAGCCCTTGTACAATTAGAGCCCATCCGTCCACGGCTATGAATATCAACAGCTTAAACGGCATGGAAATAATTGTAGGCGTTAACATAAACATACCGAGAGCAAGTAATATATTTGCAACAACTAAATCTAATATAATGAACGGTACAAATATAATAAAACTTATCTCAAAAGATGTTTTTAATTCACTTATAATATATGCGGGAGCTACTTCCCAAATTGATATATCATCAGGAGATTTCGGACGTGTTTTGTGGGTCATATTTACAAAGAATTCCAAATCCCCTTCTCTTGTTTGTTTTAGCATAAATTCTTTTAACGGTTTTGAACCCTCATTTATGGCTGCAACTATATCGTGTTTTTGTTGATAAGGTATAGATCCCATTTCATACATTTTTTGGAATGTTCCCCCCATTGTATAGAAGGTCAAAATTATAGATAAACCTATTATTACCATTGATGGCGGGATTTGTTGAGTACCCATTGCAGTTCTGAGCATTGAAAAAACTACTACAAATCTCAAAAAACTTGTCATTGAGCAAAAAACAAAAGGTAGTAATGAGAACAATGTCATCATTACTAGTATTTGCAATACCGGATTTAATGTTTGTATTTGATCCATTTTCTATCCTTATAAATTACTAACTTTTTGTACTATCCCTTTTATCGGGGATTCTGCTTTCCTCTGTTTTGCATCAACATCAATTGTAACCGTTTTTCCTTGAGAATAGCTTTTTGACATGTATGAATGCTTCCTTCTTATCGGATTTGGATTTTTGTTTGAGATAACTTCCAAATGTACAGGGCCGTATAATCTGTCTAATTCCTCATCGGCTTCCGGTGTGGTTTCTTCGTTTTCAGTATTTTCATTAGTTTCTGAATCTTCAGATGGTACGGAATCCTTGGTTATAAAGTCTTCAAAACTATTATTGCTTTCTTCGTTTTCTGTTTGAGGTTCTTCTTGTTTTGAGTTTTCTTTTTGGAGTTCTTCAATATGATTGTTGACCTTTTCCAAATCTATTGCCGTTGTCTTTTCGGAAATGATTGTATCATTTTCTGTACTTATATCCGGAGATTTTTTTGATGTCATTACAACTTTTTCCAAAGTTTGAGAAGATAATTTGGATATTAGCGTTGTTTTATCAACATCAGATGCGATTAAAAATCTTTCTCCGCCTGTATTTACAATCATTAAGCTTTTTCTTGGATTAATATTAACAGTTTCTTCTATGTACATATCGTGGTTTTTAGGAGGCAAAATGCTGCCATTCATAACTCTTTTATACACATAGAACGCAAAAAATATTAATCCCGACATTGCAAGAGTATAAACTGTAAAATTAATTATGTATCCGCCCATTATTAAAGATTCTCCTTATTATATATTTTCATCTTCAAGTTCAAAATCGCTGTAATCAAACTCTTCATCTTCTTCGCCTTCAGAGTTTTCTTCCTCTTCGTTTTCCTCAGAATACTCTTCTTCATTTTCTTCGTTTTCTTCGTATTCCTCGTTTTCTTCATCGTTATAATTATTTTCTTCATCTTCTTCATCAAATTCTGGTTCGTTTTCAGAAGATGTGTCTTTTACAATATTTGATTTTTTAGCCAATATTTGATTAACTTTTACGCCGTAACGGTCATTAACGATTACAAGACTTCCGCTGGCAATGCTTTTGCCTTCAACTTTTAATGTAACATTGTTATCATACAGGGACGCCAAATCTACAACCAAACCTTTTTCAATGCTTTTTAGATCGCCTAATGATATTTTTACCGCATCAAATACGGCATCCATATCAACTTCTATGCTATCCCATATATTATGAGTTTCGCTCATATATTCATCTCCTCCGTCATTATAATCTTCTTCATCATTGCCGTCTTCAGAAATTAAAATACCCATATTCGGATTTATATTTACGACAAAATCTTTATTTTGTATTGTTAATTTTAGTTTATCAATTGAACTGTTTTCAAAAACTATAACATCTCCTTTTTCAAGATGTTTGACATCATACATTGTAAATCTTGTTGTGCCTACTGTGATATTTACAGGTGTTAAACTTTCCGGGAAATCTGTTTCCGCTACTGTATCTGTTGCATAATCAACTCTTTCAGGGGTCAGCAATGCATCAGGGATTGTTATTATTATTTTTCCGGCTTCTGTTGCGCTTTCGTCATTTTCCTTAAGAATATATGTCAAATGAATCATATCAAAATTTGAACGTTTTATTTCTTTAGGATTTGGGGGGCTTAGTATAGGCTTAATTTTGTCATATAGAGCACTATTAAATGAAGTTATAACCTTTGCTTCAAGTGCGGAAATTTTATTTATATTAAACCCTGTTTTTGATTTGCCTAAAATTTTATCCAATATAATTCGAACGACTTTGTCAGTAGTTCTGAAAAACATTTCGTATTCTTTATCTATTTGGACTTTAGTAACAAAACATGCTTCTTTATCTAAAAGGCAGTTTATATTTTTGCTTAATGCAAAAAATCTGACTATAAAGTTTTTCTCAAAGAATTCATCAAACGCTTCTTGTATAACCGGAGCAAAAGCAGACAGATACCAACTATACTCTTGGTACAGATCCTTTGTAGATATTGAATTTTCCAAACTTACTACCATATTTGCTTAAAATCCCCTCGTTGCAATAAGCACATGATATTTATAATAATTTTATTCAGAAAGTCACACTTCCCTAGCAAAATTCTAGCAAACTTTTCATAAATAGGAAAATTTGTAATATATCGCAATTATTTTAAGGATGTTATTTTGAAAGAATTAAGTAGTTTATTATTTTGTGCCGGTTTCGTATAAAAAAGAAAAGTTGCCATTAAGAATAACGGCAACATTAAATAAACACGAGGATATTAAGAGAGAGAGAGAGTATAAAAAAACTTTTTTTAATTCTTAAATCCTTTATAAATGATATTTAATCGTTTGTTTTGTATTAATTTTTCCCTTTATCTAAGTCGTGAATTTTCCCTTACATATATATAAACAATTGTCATGTGCAAATATTGCCTTTTTCTTAAAAGTATTATTAACAATTCTTAATCTTGTCAAAACCTTATATAATGGGTATATACAACACATGTATAAAGCATTTAAGATGTAAATTCCATCTTTACATTAACAGAAATTTGTATATTAAAATTTCAATTGTTTATACTATTAAATAAATTATTTTTTTCGGATATACTTAAAATTATGAAAAGAATTATATTTATAACTTTTTTAATGCTATTAGCATCAGGAAATATTGGAAGTCAGAGTGCGCAAGCTTCTTTTGTCTCTGACAGGATGTACAGGCTTGAGCAAAATAAAATTCAGAAAAACGAAATCAAGCAGATTAAAAAGATGATTATAAGGCATACTGAGCTTGCAAACAAACATGATATAGAGGCCTTAAAGCCGTTCTATGCTGATTTTTATATGAATAATGACGGTTTTAATAAAGAAATTTACTTTAAAAATGTACAAGAAACTTGGGAAGAGTGTTCTGATTTAACTTATAAGGTAGATATTGTGTCTATTGACGTAAAGGGCGATTATGCAGATGTAACATTAGACGAAATAGCTACCGGTACTGTTTTTGAGACTATGGAGCTTGGTTCTGCGGCAGGAGAAATTCATTCAAAATCTCGTGAAATTTCTCATCTGAAAAAAATAAACGGAGAATGGGTATTCACCGGTGATACTTCTATTTCGGATGAATCGTCTTTATTGTACGGTGATGCCAGATTTTTAAATATTGAACTGATGGCGCCTTCGCAAGTTGCTGCAGGAGAAGAATATACAGTAAGTGTTAAAGTTGATACGGATAATGATGCTTATATTATCGGATCAATTGCTCAGGATCTTGTTACTTATCCAACAAAAAATACTGAGCCGCCGTTGCGTGTTTTTCCAAAATCTCAAATATTAGAGAGAGTTTTAAAGGCTAATTCCGATAATTTAAATGAATATGCTGTGGCTTCAATGGCAATATCTAAAACTGCAAGTATTGGATTTGACAGGATGAGAGTTTATATGGCAGGTCTTGCCTGTGTTATGAAAAGAATAAATGTAATTCCAAAAAATAACTTTGCAAATTTGGAGGAAAAAGATGAAAGCAACAGTAATTAAGTATCTATTTTTTATATTATGTTTCATTTTTTGGCTATTTTTGGCGTTATTTGCTTCACAATTGATTGTAGACAGTGTGACATCGGGTCATAATTATTCTAATGCAGTATTTAGTTTAACTTATTTAAAAAATTCGGGTGCGGCTTTCAGTCTGCTTGAAAATGCGCGAGAATTTTTAATTATTATATCTATTGTTGCAACTACTTTGTTATGTTTATATGTACATAATAATAAGAGTATTCATCTTATTTCTACTTCTTTTATTGCGTTATTATGTGCGGGAATTATGGCCAATTGCCATGAAAGAATTATTTATGGATATGTAAGAGATTATATACATTTGAATTTTATGAGTTTTCCTGTTTTCAATTTGGCTGATGTGTTTATTACCATCGGAGTCGTTGCTTTAATTATTATTTTGTTTATCTATAAGGGCAGGTAGTATTAATGCTTATTATTGTAGATGAAGATAATATCAATACAAGATTGGATGTGTTTTTATCTGAGTTGTATGAAGGTATTTCCCGCTCAAAAATTCAAAATGCAATAAAGGCAGGTAAGGTATGTGTAAATGGTGAACCTAAAAAACCTTCATACGGCCTTAAAATAGACGATAGGGTTGAATTTGAAAACTTAGAACCTGAAAAATTTATAAAACTTGAGCCTGAAAATATTGAGCTTGAAGTAGTTTGGGAAGATGAAAATATGGCGGTTATCAATAAACCTTCGGGCATGTTGACTCATCCGACATTTATTGAAACTTCCGGAACTTTGGTAAATGCTCTTTTGTACAAGTATGGTGAGAACCTTTCTGATATTAACGGAGAATTTCGCAGAGGAATTGTTCACAGGCTTGACAGAAATACATCAGGGCTCTTGATGATTGCTAAAAATAACAAAACTCACGAATATTTGGCAAATATTATTAAAGAACATCAATTAACAAAAAAATATCATGCGGTACTAAAAGGTTTTTATCCAAATGAGAATGACGTAATTTCAGAACCGATAGGACGAAATAACGTTAATCCTAAAAAAATGGCAGTACGTTCTGATGGCCGCCCGAGCCTGACAAAATTGAAAGTTCTTGAGCATTTTGGTAATGATGCGACTTATGTTGAACTCACTCTCGTCACGGGAAGAACCCACCAAATCAGAGTACATACAAGTTATAAAAATCATCCGGTGTACAATGATACTTTGTATGGTGCGGGCGAGGGAAAAGTTAAAACTCAAGAACAAGTTTTACAATCATATTATTTGAAATTTACAAAACCGTTTTCCTCATCTATAATAGAATTAGAAATTGAGCCCGACGAAAAGTTGGAAAAAGTATTAAAATATTTCAGAAACAGGAGAGTTTAAATATATGAAAAGAATATTTTTCATTTTGAGTATCGCAATAATCTTGGCAATTGTGTATATTGCCGTTATGAATTTTACTAACGCTATTGATATTCATTATTTGAAGGGGTATGCTTACACATTAGATGCTTCAAATATGTATGTTGACAAGACAATGTCTTTAGGTATTTATACAGCTGTGATATTCCTTGCAGGAGTTTTGGGTGGCGCAGGTACTGTTGCTTTATTCCTTGGTTTGCAAGGTGAAAAGATGAAAGCATATAAAAGAGAACTCGAAAAAACTTGTGTTACAGGTGAAGCCAGTGCTTCCAAGGTAAAAGTTCTTGAAGCTAAAATTAAGACTTTGGAAAATGCATTCAGTACCGTAGTTGATGAACGCACAAAAATGGAAGTCCAAATAAAAGAACTTAGTGCTGAAATTGATAATTTAAAGAGCTAAAATATTTTTAAATTTACATTGTAACGAAATGTTAAAAATTACAAATTATAGGTAAATTTAGCCAAGCAAAACCTCTTTATATATATAATATATACTTTTTATATAATAAGGAGAGTTTTATGACCGATAAGATTAATGGCTTTAGGCCGAATTTTCCTCAAACAAAACCAAATGCTGGAGGAACTAGGCCAAAATCGTACACTTCTTCTACGGATAGCCCTATATTTGATAATCCTTTAAATAACGCTACAAATTGGTATAGTGATAACATTCAAAAAACAGGTGTTCAAAATGTTGCTACTAGTTCTTTAAAAGGAACAAAAGGCACGGTTGCTGGTGTTGCATTAGATTCTATTACGACCGCTATAAATGCTGGAACAGAACTTAAGAATGGTAATATTCAAGGAGCTTATGTGCAAGCATCAAAAGGCGCTGTTGGAATTGCCGGAGGCATTTTGGGTGGAGTAGAAGCTGGTCAGGCAGGCGCAATGGCAGGAAGCATTGCAGGTGAGAATATAGGAGAACAAGGAGCAAGTTTGCACCTAGACGTATTGGATGCGGCAAAAGAGAGTAAATCCGCAAGAGAATTTGCAGGTCGGACTTCTAATGCGGCTATTGACAGAGGAACTGAAATAGGCAGAGGTATTCTCCATGGAGTAGGGAATTTGCTTTTTAATCCGGCAAACAGTGGTTTGTTTGTAAATCCAATGACTATAAATAAAGCAATGCAATATGTAAATCCTGAATTAGCAAGTAAAGTAGATAAATCATGGACTGACGCAACGAATGGTATGCATGCAAGCTTCGATAGAGGTGTTGATGGCTTTTATGACTTTGCAAATGGTGCTTGGCATGGCGCTAAGGATGCGGCAAAAGCTGTAAATCGTCAAGTCGTTCATGATGTAGGTGTGGCTGTTGATAAAGCTGAAAAAGTGTACAGCGAGGGCAAAGCTGTCGCAAAAACTGTATATAATGAGGGTAAAGCTGCCGCAAAAACTACGTACAACAAAGGTAAAGCTGCGGCAAAAACTGTATATAATGAAGGTAAAGCTGCCGCAAAAACTACGTACAACAAAGGTAAAGCTGCGGCAAAAACTGTATATAATGAAGGTAAAGCTGTTGCAAGATCTGCTTATAACCAGGGAAAATCCGTAGCACGCAGCGCTGTAAATGCAGGAAAATCCGTAGCACGTAGCGCTGTAAACACAGGAAAAGCCGTAGTAACCAAAGGGGCTAATATGGCTTCAAGAGGTGTTAACGCGGCTAGAAATGCATATAATAGAGCGACTTCTTGGTTGTTTGGGTAAATTTTAATTTCCCAAATTTGTGCATGTATTTAAATAATTAGCCATCCAGCTATATATAGGCTATAATATTCGTGCATGCTAGAGAATCTTGAGAGAATTAAACAAGCTATTGATATAGAGGTTAAATACCGCTATATAGATATTTTTGGACGTCGGCAGAACTTTTCAAAATTTATAAAAGATGAGATAAAAAAAGAAATTAAAAAAGACAAAAAAAATCCTCGCTGGGCAGTTTTATATGAGGCATTTGATGTTTATCCATATTCTTCAGTACCTCAACGCAGAAAGTCTATTGAGCATTTGGTTCGTGTAATAAAATTAGAGCATCAAAAAGAACTTATGGAAGAAGATGAAGTTCATAAAATGGAACTTCAACGCCAAAAACATCCGTCACAAGTGGATGTTACTTATATAAAGGGTGTGGGGCCAAAAGTTGCGTATAAGCTTAATAAACTTGGGATTTATACTGCTCAGGATTTGATGATGTATTTTCCTAAAAAACATATTGATTATTCTTCGAGAACTCTAATAAAAAATCTTAAAGAAGGTCAAACTACAACTGTTTTTGGGTATATCAAGTCTGTATCGGCATTTAATACAAAAACGAATTTATCAGTCACAAAGGTTGTTGTTGCAGATGAAAGCGGAAAAATGGAATTGTGCTTTTTTAATGCAAAAGGGAACAGATATATTCTTGAGCGTATGAAAGCTCAATTTCCGCAAAATTCCGGAATTATGATCTCCGGTGTTGTGAAAAGAGATAATTACACATTCGGCTTAACAATGGATAAACCTACTTATTCTATTATGAGTGGAGAATTTGCGCAGAATGCGGGCGAAAATTTGAATGTTGCAAGAATTGTTCCTATATATGCCGTTAGTGAAGGACTTAGTATAAAAACCCTTAGAAAGGCAATATATAATGCAGTTCAACTCTATAAAGAGGATATTCAAAATGTAATTCCCGATTTTATGCGTCGGAAATTAGGAATTTTGGATAAAAAAGTTGCGGTAGAGCAGGTACATTTCCCCGAGTCCATGGAAAAACTGGAACAGGCACGTTTTTCTTTGATTTTTGAGGAATTGTTTTTAATTCAGTTAAAACTTGTAAGATTAAGAGAAGATACTTCAAAACACACATCTTCATATGCTCTAAAAGTTCATAAGGATGGTTTAGTTCAAAAATTTATTGATAGCTTGCCGTTTGAATTGACCTCGGGACAAAAACAAGCAGTAAATGAAATTTTAAATGATATGAGCTCGGATGCTCCGATGCAGCGACTATTGCAAGGAGATGTCGGCAGCGGTAAAACAGTTGTTGCAACAATAATGCTTCTTGCTGCCGTTGAAAACGGTTATCAGGGCGCATTTATGGCCCCGACTGAAATTCTAGCACAACAGCACTATAACAACCTTGTAGAGTGGCTTACACCACTTGGCTTGAGTGTGGGTTTATTTATGGGCAGTCAGGGCAAGAAAGTTCGCAGAGAGTTTGAAGTTGCACTTAGAAACGGGCAAACAAATATTGCCGTTGGGACTCACGCTCTTATTCAAGAAAATATTGATTTTGCTAATTTGGGAGCAATTATTGTAGATGAGCAGCACCGTTTTGGTGTAAAACAAAGAAACCTTCTAAAAAAGAAATCTCACAGCCCTCAAATGCTCACGATGACAGCAACCCCAATTCCAAGGACATTGGCGCTTACTGTTCATGGAGATTTGGATTTGACTGTAATTAATGAACTTCCGAAAGGAAGAAAGCCAATAGAAACATATCTTACAGGTTCACACAAAAAAGTTTGGGAACTTGTTAAAAGGGAAATAAATCAAGGCAGACAGGCATATATTGTCTATCCGCTGATTGATGAGAGTGAAACTCTTTCTGCAAAAGCTGCAACTGCAGAAGCTGAGAAACTTCAAGAAACCGTATTTAAAGATTATAAAGTCGGACTCTTACACGGAAAATTGAAACCGTCAGAAAAAGATGAAGTTATGAAGGATTTTAAAGACGGGAAATATGATATATTAGTTTCTACAACGGTTGTTGAAGTAGGGGTGGATGTTCCGAATGCAACGGTTATGGTTATTGAGAATGCCGAAAGGTTTGGGCTTTCGCAGCTTCATCAATTAAGAGGCCGTGTAGGTCGTAGCGATTTACAATCTTATTGTATTCTTATATCTTCATCAAGAAAACCGGAAACGGCTGAAAGACTCTCTATTATGACTCAAACAAACGATGGGTTTGTTATTGCGGAAAAAGATTTGCAACTTCGAGGGCCCGGGGAATTTTTGGGAACTCGCCAAAGCGGTTTGCCTGATTTGATAATTTCAGATGTTGTGCGAGATTCTCAAATTCTTGAACTTGCGCGAAACGAAGCTATTGATTTTGTAAAGCTCTATAATATTGATGATTTCCCTGCGCTTAAAAATGTAACATCCTTAGAGATGTTCACAGGGTTAGATATATAGGCAGAAATTATTTCAAAACTTCAATAGTTTCGTAGTCTGTCAAGTATGGCATATGTGCCTCTGTTATAAGTTCCCCAGGCAGTAAAATTGAAATCCCCGGAGGGCATTCTGCTGCTACTTCGCCTGAAAGTCTGCCTATTGCTTTGTCTTTTGGAATAATTTCTTTTGGGGAGAAATATGCTTCTCTTAAGTTCTTTTTAATAATTGGGGTAAGCATAGGCATATGTTTTTTATTTTCAAGATAATAAATATCTTTGTAATCATGAGAATCTATTTTATGCAAACAATCTGCCAAATATTCAAAATCAGAACGTTTGTTGCCGATATTACTCAGAATAAGTATGCCTTCATCAGAGGCACTTTCAACTTCTATACCAAAATCTATTTCTAAAATTGATTCTAAACGTTTTCCGGAAAGACCATCTGCTTTTATAAAAATCTTTGTAACGTCTGTTTTATAACCGAAATCTGATTTTAATTGGTGTATTGTTTTCATTTTATCAATTTCGGAACGAAGATATTTAGCGTTAGAAATAGCGCGGGATAATTGTTTTTGCCCATGAGAGCTTTGAAGATTAGCCCGTGCAGCGTCCAAACTGCCTAAAAGCATCAAAGACGGGCTTGTTGTATGCAAAAGTGTAAGTGATCTTTCAACATCTTCAGCATTTATTTTTGAATCTTTGCTAATATGCAGCATGGAAGATTGGCTCATACTTCCGCCTGTTTTGTGCAATGAATGAACAACAATATCTGCACCGAGTTTCAGTGATGTTTCCGGAAGTTTATCGTTAAAATTCCACAAGCATCCGTGTGCTTCATCAACTATTAGCGGAACATCATACTTTTTACAAACTTCCGAGATAGATTTAACATCAGATACAACCCCTTCATACGTTGGGTTTGTAATCCATACGGCAGAAACATTATCATTTTCAGTTAAAAGTTTTTCTATATCTTCTGCTTTAATATTTCCCCAAAGACCCCAATCGCTAAATTTCTCGGGTAAAACCCATAAAGGTTCTGCCCCTGAAATAATTAAACCTGTTAAAATTGAGCGGTGACAGTTACGATTTACAATAACCTTTTGCCCCTGTTTGGTTAAGCCCATTGCGATAGCTAAGTTACCGATAGTAGAACCGTTCAATAAAAAGAATGTTTTTCTTGCTCCAAATGCTTGTGCTGCAAGTTCTTGAGCTTCTTTTATCGGACCTGTTGCAGGGTTAAGTGTTCCCAACCCGTCAAATTCATCTGTCGTATCAACTTTTAAAGCTCTTTTTCCGACTAACTTCCTAAAATCAGACAATGTTCCCAGACCTTTTGTGTGTCCCGGAATATGAAATTGATAAGTCGGATTGTCAAATGCTGTTTTTAGTGCTTCAACAATCGGGGCATTAATTTCTGTTTTCTTTTTGTTACTTATCTTATTCGGCATAGCAAAAATATACTATCAAAAATAAATTAAATCAAATAATATATGATATAATTTAATAAAATGAAACGATTTATAAAATATATAATTTTCATATTACTGTTTAGCGTACCTTTACGATGTAGTGCTTCAAATAACGAATTTCTTGCTCAGGAATTGTTGAATAATACCCAAGCAGGAGAAGTGAATTTGTCTCTTGACCAGGGTGGTGCCACGGATACGGGGGAAGATTTACCTGTAAATGATTTCTCACCCCAAGTTAATAACGGAATAGACGATGATGATGACGATGATGAAGATGATATGATTGATAGTATTGAAGAAGAATTCAAGTTCTTTGATAAACTGGGTAGGGATAAGAATGCGAATATTGAGGCTGCCAATCTTTTTAAAAAAGTAATGAAAAGTAAAATTACCAGAACAGATATTCCGTCATTTTTATTAAGAAACCAGTTAACGGTTGATTATGAAAAAGGTCCGATAGATGAAGCTCAATATTATTTGGGTTATAGAGGGTCCTTAAGCGGGTTGTTGTCTTCTCGTAATTATTCAACAAAATATGACAACATGACAACAGAAGTCGGGGTGTATGGTAAATTTAAAAACCCTCATTACGATTTTAAATTAAAACTGCGTCCGATTCCAAAAGATGGGGTGGATTATATAGATCAACTTATTGGAGATGCATACATTGTAAATACGCAAATACCTAATCACAGGATTATTGCCGGTTTTTCGAGAGCCCAAACCGGAGTTGAAGGTGGTGTATCTTCTTTCATTTTGCCGTTTGCTGCGCGTTCACAAATAGCCAGAACTTTTGGTAACGCTCGATCTTTGGCTGTAAAAGTCATAGGGAATTATAATTATGCCGATTATAGTATTTCCGCAGGCTCGTCCGGTCGTTATATAACAAGTGGGATGCCAGGGGCAGAGTTTAACGGTTGGTTAAATATTAAGCCTTTTGGTACTAAAGATGGGAAATATGGTAAATTGACCCTTGGTGGGGGTATAAATACCGGTCATAACAGAAATGACTATACGGTGGGAAGCGTATATGTCGGGTATAAACATAAACAATTATGGACAAATTTTGAGGCTGCAGTGGCTGACGGGTACAGTGGTTCGACCGGAATAAGTGATAAAAAAGCTTCAGGTTTGACTTTTACTTTGGGTTGGAAATTGAAGCCATATTTACAACTAATAGGCCGTGTAGACAGTTTTGACCCTGACAGGCATGTGAACAATAACCGAAAAAATGAGTATACAATCGGTTTGAACTGGTTTATAAAAGGTCAAGCATTGAAACTTATATTCAATTATGTCTTCTGCCAAAATCAAAATGCTCCCGACGGTCATAGATTTATTATGGCCACTCAGGTTATGTTATAATCTTATACAAAAAGGGGATATAAATTATGCACAATATTACTTTAATAAATGGTGACGGTATAGGACCTGAAATCAGTCAAAGTGTCATGGATATTATAAAAGCAAGCGGTTTGGTTATAAATTGGGATATCCAAAGTGCAGGTGCCGATGTTATTGAAAAAGAGGGGTCTCCATTGCCTCAAAGGGTCTTAGAGTCTATAAAGAAAAATAAAGTTGCGTTAAAGGCCCCGGTTACTACTCCTATTGGTAAAGGATTTCGTTCTGTTAATGTGCAGTTAAGAAAAGATTTGGATTTGTATGCTAATCTTCGCCCGTGTAAAAATCTTCCAGGAGTTGAAACAAGATTTTCAGGGGTGGATTTGGTTGTTGTGCGAGAAAACACTGAAGACTTATATGCAGGAGTAGAAGAACAAATTGATGAAAATACTGCGCATAGTATCAAAATTATTACAAGACATGCATCTGAAAGAATTTGCAAATTCGCATTTGAATATGCTATGAAAAATAACAGGCATGAAGTTTGTGCTGTTTCAAAAGCCAATATTATGAAATTGTCGGATGGTTTATTCCTTGATTCATTTCGCAATGTTGCAAAGAACTATCCGAATATTGAAACACGTGAGATACTTGTTGATAATTTGTGCATGCAGCTGGTTCAAGATCCTACAAGGTTTGATGTTTTAGTGCTGCCTAATTTATATGGCGATATAGTTTCTGATTTGACGGCAGGTTTAATTGGCGGACTTGGAGTTGCTCAGGGCGCTAATATTGGGCTTAACTATGCTGTATTTGAACCAGTGCACGGTTCAGCTCCTGATATAAAAGGACAAAATAAAGCAAATCCGACAGCACTTTTATTGTCCGCTATTGAAATGCTTAGATATATCGATGAAAAAGATTATGCTCAAAAAATAGAAAAAGCTCTATTTAAGACCCTATCTCAAGGGTACAAAACACAGGATCTTGGTGGGGATTTATCTACAACAGAATTCACCCAGAAAATTATTGGTAATTTAAACTAGATTTCAAATAAGCTGTGAAGTCTTGTTTGAATATCTTCTTCGTCGAGTTCATCGGTTAGTCTGTTCAAATCTATTGCCATTTGGTAATAGTGTGCAGCGTCATTTGTGAATCCCATTTCTTGACTTGCACGTCCTGCATTGAAGTATGCAAGTGTGTAATTAGGGTTTAGATTAATTGCTTCTTCAAAGTACTCCAAAGCTTCTTTAGCATCGCAAAGCCCGTCTAAATATAAAATGCCTAAATTGTTTTGCGAGAATGCGTTTTCAGGATTAATCTCAACTGCTTTGTGATATGCAACAAGTGCTTCTTCAACGTAGTCTTTTTCCCATAGGGCTATACCTATTTTTGAGTAGCCGCGTTCATCTTCAGGATTGAGTGTTATAGCGTCACAATATGAATGGATTGCTTGATCTAAATCATAAGCAGCCATGTAAATGTCGCCAAGAGCCAAATATAAATCATAATTATTCGGATCTAATATTATTCCTGCTTGATACGTTGAAATTGCGGCTTCAATATTTCCTTTTTCTCCTGCATAAATAGCTCCAAGTGCTTGGCAAACAATAGATGTCCATTCCGGATCAGGATTTAAAGAAATAGCTTTTTGATAGTGTTCAATAGCATCGTCATATAATTCTGCTCTTGCGTATGCATAGCCTAAAGAATTATTGTAGAACGGATTTTCACTATCTCTGTCTACTGCCAATTTGAAAGCACTTATTGAATTTAGTTTGTCGTCTTTATTCATGTAAAGATGGCCTAACTCATAATATATTTGTGCAGTATCAATATCAAATTCCAAAAGTCTTTCATAACAATCAATAGTTTCATCTGTATTTTCAGGGAAATAGTTCTGCAGTACTGTTGCAAGTTTTACTAAAACAGCTCTGTTTAGCGGATTTGCTTCAAGTACTTTTTTGTAACTGTCAACAGTTGTATCTAAATCTTGATTTCTAAATGCTAAATCTCCGATTTTGTTGTAGAAATATTCATTTCCTCCGGTTTTGTTTATTGCATCTTTGTACAATTTTTCGGCTTTTTCATACATTTTGAATTCTTCATAGAACTTACCTACTGTGTTGTATGAAAAAATTGACATGTCTTTGGAAATGTTTCTATATAGCATTTTTGCTGCATTTCTGTCCCAAGCAAGCATGACACTTCCTGAGAGGAAGTAATATAAAAATTCTGCATAGTCGGCAAAAGAGCCGGATTCGGAGTTGATTTTTTGCAGGATAGATTGGGATAAAATCATTCTTGAGCGTCCGGAATTTATCCCGCTCATTTTAATTGCAGACTTAAACTCGTTTATAGCACCTTTGTAGTCTTGTGATAATTGTAAAAAATAGCCTGTATAAAGTCTGGCATTGGTGTTATGAGGTGCGAGTGATATTGCAGTTTTGCATTGCTCAATAGCACTATTTATGGTGATTTGACCTTGTTCCCACATCAAAGAGGCTAGCCTGTAGTAGCTTTCAGGAATCGAAGGATCATATTTTACAGTGTCTATATAATTTTCGATAGCTTCTTGTAAGTCGGTATTTTGTTGCCCAAGCAGATATTTTTCATGTGCTTGTCTTGCTTTTTCCAGTGAATTTACCGCTTTTTCCTTATTGTTTTTGTAAATCTGTTCTATCGGTGTTAAAACTTGTTCTGACATTTTGAAGCTCCAATATAAATATAAGTGTTTACATGTCATGTCGGGAGTAAATATCTCATCTTTAATATCATGGCAAAATTATCCTCTATTTGTATGAGATAAGTAGGTAAACATATGGTTTATTTTTGGTAAAAAGTCTATAAAGACTTCATATATGCGTAAATTTCAGTTCTATAAACAGATATTTAATAAAAAATACTTTACAATATTTTTTTTTGGATATATAATAATTTTATAGCCGAGATGAGTTTTGGCTTTATGTAATCCTCAGTAGCTCAATGGCGGAGCATTCGACTGTTAATCGAAGGGTTGCTGGTTCGAGTCCAGCCTGGGGAGTTTTTTATTGCTAAGGCCGTTTTTAATGACGGCCTTAAATATTGGATTCGGCTCTATGACTATATTTGTGGGTATAGTTTTAATGGGACATTTGAAAAATTATTTTTCTGCCGACTTTCGGCTTTACGTTTGAATTGCATCCCCTTCCGAGTGGTTGACTGAAACTACTCAAAAAGTCACTTTTTCGTCCATAATTTGGCGGCAACTTTCCACAATAAATCCGCTCAAATCGCTATAACCTAAATATATCGCTACATTTCCCGATGACACTTTCCGGACAAAAAGTCCGTTTTGAAAACACCCACCCCCGAACTTGGAAGCTAGTCGGAAGTTCAAACAATATTTGAAATATAGCCAATAATAACACTTGCTTTTTACTTAAAACGTCTAAAATAAAGGTAAATTTTATAAGATTCAGTCAATATTACTATTAAAATCTTAATTTTTCCTTAAGAAAAACGTTATTTTTTAAGTTATATGATAGTTTTGTATTATACAATCTGAATGGGGAAGTGTATGAAATTAGAAAAAATAAAAATTGTAAATTTTAGATCAATTAAAGACTTAGATATTGACTTTTATAACAATAGCAGAGTTCTTGTAGGAATTAACGAAGCCGGGAAATCTAATATACTAAAAGCGGCTGCATTACTTTCTGATGATGTAGGTATTGAAGATGACGATATCAGGATAGAATCCTATCGTGAAGAACATCAAGAAGAGGCTTATGTTGAATTTTTCTTTACTTTTACAAAAGAACAACTTGATGATTTGCACCATACAATTATAGGTTCAATGCTGACTGTAGACAAAGATCCTGAAATTCTTATACAAGATAAGAATATTTTAAAAATATCTGATTTATGTAAACTTAAAGGCATGTGCTCATATAAAGTAGATCTTTATAAAGGGGAAGCAGATCCAAGATATTTTGCATTCACAACCTCATACGAATATAAAGTTAGTAACAATATAAAATTAGTTTCAGATAAGTGTCCTCAAGATTATTATATTAGTATTGATGATAACAACTATAAGCTTTCTGATTATAAGTTAATTGACATAAAGGGTATAGAAAAAACTGTACCGAATGAATTTTTAGATGATTGTAAAATAAGCGACTTAAACAAAATACTAAAAGAACAAATTATAAATATTTTTGAAGAATACAAACCAGAAACAATATATTGGCGCTTTGAAAAAGAAAATCTACTACCGAGCAAAATAAAACTTGAAGAATTTGAAGATAATCGCCAAATTAATTCAAACCCTGTTTTATAACCGTTCAAAATATGTTCAAATCCTATTTTTAATATGTCCGTTTTTGACATACCTTCCTATTATAATAATTATAAAAATTGAGGTAAAATTATGTGGTTTTTAAATCTTATTTGGACAGTTATTATATTTCTTTTCATTGTTATATCTATTTCATTGTTCCAGCAATCATCCAAATATTTTACAAAATCGCCTAATGAACGGGTAAAATCGAGGTTGCCAAATTCTGATGCTTCATCAATAATCTTTTTAATACCCATAAGGTTTTCCATGCGATTTTTCTCTTCTTTATAAAAAGCTTCTAAAATTCCCGTACGGTTTACTATTTCAACAACGGTTTCTCTTAGTTGATTTGTGGCAGAGAATTCTTGCAAATATTTAAAGTTTGCTAAAAATTCTTCTATTTTTTGAGGATTTTTCCAGCCGTCTAAATTACGCATAAGCGAAATAAAATCATTTGGTTCGTCTTTTTTATAGAGTTGTTTTTCGTGCAAAATTTTATTGTAATCTTCTAAATCCAACTTAAACGGTTCAGACAATAAAAGCCCGAAAAGTTTGTCGCTCGATAGCAAATAATTATCCAATGCCTTCATATAAAAATAAAGTAAAATTGATGAACGAATAGAAAAAATACTTTTCCCTTCATCAATCTGAAATGAAATATTTTTGCCTTTTAACATCTCGGCATAACTTTGCAATTCCGGTCGCTTTTTAGAAATAATCGCAATTTGAGATAAATCTTTTTCTCCATTTTCATTTTGAGGGCAATTATCTGAATTTACAAGCTTTTCGATTTCTTCAACAATATGGTTCATCTCTTGCAAACTGTCGCCAAAATGCAAATTCCTAACCTTTTTATCTAACGGTGTAATTTTTGGATTTTTTGCGACCAATCGTTTTGAAATGTTTTTATTTTTAAATTGATCGTTATTTTCAAGTCTGTTTTCGTCCTGAGAGATTACGCTGTAGCTAAAATCCAAAATAGACTGCGTTGAACGGTTATTTTCTTTCAGACAAATAACTTCCGTTTGCGGATATTTAGTTAAAAAGTTTTCAATACTATCAAGTTTTGCACCCTGAAAACCATAAATAATTTGATCATCATCCCCCACAACAAAAATATTTTTTTCTTCGTTTGCGTCAACTAAATTGAAAATAATTGAATTTTGGGAGTCGTTTGTGTCTTGATATTCGTCAACTAAAAAATACCTGTATTTGTTTGAAACCTCACGTAAAAATGCTTTATCGTTTTCAAATTCGTCAAGCACAAAATTTATCATATCTGAAAAGTCAATCAAGTTATGTTCAATCATTTTTTTAGAATAAAGTTCGTACAAATTCCAAAGTTCTTTTGCTTTTTCAATATTGTTTTTAATTTTTTCTATTTCTGTGTAACGGGTTTTGTTGCGTGTTTCGCCACGCTGTTCACGTTCATAAATCTCACTTTCAACTTCTTTTAAGCGTGGCATTAAAGTTGGATTAGTTTCAATACAAGCTAAATATTTATCTTTAGTTATGCGTTTAGACTTTAATTTTTCAATATAATCAATAAAATTTTTTGTAAAATAATATCTGTCCCCTCGAGTTGGTACAAAATATTGGAGTTTAATTTCATCAATACATTCACGCATTAAAGAAATTTTTTCCGTTCCGTTGATTAACCTTATACCAACGGCTAAATCAAATTGTGAAGGGTAAAGTTTAATTAAATCATTACAGAATGAATGGTAAGTGTAGATATCTACAGAAGTTGCAATTACCCCCATCTTTTTAATTAGCCTTTGACGCATTTCGTTTGCCGCAGCATCAGAAAATGTTAAACAAAGGATTGAAGATGGTTCAATACCTTGCTCTAACATCTTTTCAATCCGGTGGATAACCGTAAAAGTTTTCCCTGTCCCAGGACCTGCCAAAAGCATCACTGAGCCTTGTAATATATCTATAGCTTTTTGTTGGTTTTCATTTGGTGTAAGTGACATATTTAAAATCCTCAAATTTATTCTAACATAATTATTTAAATTGATAGCGACGTCAGACATGGACAGGTCTATTTATTATACGTTTGAACCTACTCCTGAATTTTGATTTTGCTAATTTGTCTATAATTTTCATTAGTATAACATCTCTTATGGTCCCATAAATGAAATCAGATTATATCCTTTTTCTTCACCGACTTTAATCATATATTCCATTCTATAGATAAATCGCTCATAAAAATCAATAATTAGTTTCACTTCTGTATCATCTTCTTTGGGTCTGTTATCGTTGTATTTTTTAATTTGTTCTTCAGTCCAACCTTTTGCATAACACAATTGAAAAGTAGCCCAACCTCTTTTTTCTTTTAGCTTATCTGTAAATTCGTTTTTTCTTCCGGAAGACAATGCATTCATTGTATCTCGAATATCATTTAGCATGTTTTTAATAGAGTTATGTGTATAAAAATTGTGTGTTATATACCATTCAAATCCACAAACATACGAAATATTATCGGCATCACTACAATAATCAATCCTCTTTTTATTTGCCTCAAGTTCATTATCAAAATACTTATCGAGAAACGGTGTAAGATATTGATCAACATCATCTTCTTCAATAGAAATTTCAGCACTTTCCATTTTTGCAACATTGTCTATATCGTTTGTATCTGAAAAATCAATAACTCTTACGGGCTGAATCCCAAAATATGATGAACCGTTGTGGCCATTAATGATTTCAATTTCCTTTTTTAAGATATCTCTTTCAGGATGGTCAAAGAATTTCATTTTATTACCCCTTTTTACATATTATCATAAAACAAGTATATGTCAGAAACGGACATAATCACTTAATACTTAATTTTTTATTAATAAATAAACATTTAATAATATTTTCGTTTATAATAGCAGTATTAAAAATAGAAAGAGGTCGAAATTCGCATGAAAAAAGGAATGTTTATATTTTTAGCAATATGGTTTTTCATAATTTTTGCGACATTATTACTTTATTGCATATTTAACTGGCAGGAAGTAATAATTTTTAAGCCTTTCAGCGGAAACTCTGCAATGTTATGTATGCTAATTATATGGACGTTTATACCTTTTTTAGCAAAATTTAAATTTGGAGATTTTGAATGGGAGATAAATAATCCGCTATATGCAAATATGGAACAAGCAAAACAAAATTTAGATGAAGCCGCAAATAAAGCTCAAAACATAAACATTGATTTTAATATCCAAAATAAATATAACGAAGAATTGAATACTATTATGAAGAAGAAGGGAGGCAAAAATGTTTAGTTATAGCCAACCTCATTCTGCTTATAGTTATATGCAGAGAAGAAACGAAAGTTCTAACTTGTTAGCTGATGCTGCACAAAAGGGAATAGCGCTGCTTAATAAACAAATAGATTATCAACTTTTAAATGCTTTTCAAAATTATATTATTTCTGTTTTAAATATCGTTTCACAAAAAATGGGAATTGATTATATTTCTTTTTATAATCAATTTAATTTGTCAATCAATAATTTATTACCCTATAACCAAGTAAAAAGAACGATCGAATTCATTTTAAATATCGCAAAAAGCATATAGTGTTATAGATAATTTTGTCAAAAGTTGATAAAAATACATCATAATAAAACTTTGATGTGGTTTTATTATAATTGAACATTTTGTAAAAAGAAGTGTGATTTTATATGCACTTATTCAACTACTACACGGGCAGGGAAGTTATTTTTCAGCAAATTATTTGCAGCTTGCTGAGCTTTGTCTTTAGAGGAATATGAACCAACTTGCAAAGTATAATAAGTACCCATATTTTTAACCATAGGAGTAACCCCCAAACCTGCATCCTGAATAATTGATTTTGCTACTTCCGCTTGTTTTTCTGTTGCATAAGAACCCACTATAACTCTTGCATTAACATTTGACTTGTTCTGTACGAATTCAGGGCTATTTTCAACGGCATCTGATATTGGTTCTTGTTTAACTTCTTTTTTAGGTTCTTCGACTTTTTGTTCGTGTAATTTTTCTTCAAGCATTTCAGCTTCTATATCACTTGAAGTTTTATGAATATGTTTTGGCAAAACAACCTTTTCATCTAGCTCCGGAGAAAACATTTCTTCATCTCCGCCCATACGCTCAGAATCCGCGATTTTTAAATTGCGCAAACGCTCATCTATACCCGCCTTAGATTCATCCTCAAGCTGCATATACTCATCATCATGAGCAATCTCAACATCTACATTCGGAGATAGAATTTTTGCAAAACCTAAAATTATTAATACACCAATGATAAAAACAGATATAAATACTGTCAAATCTTTGTTTCCCGCAGGTGCCTGAGGCGTCCTTTTAGGGGGCTGTTCTTTTGTAAAATGAGTTTGGTTTGTATATTTCTCAGTATTTTTTAACATCAAACACCTCTGACCTTCGTACTTGCAAGAACAATATCTTCTATTTCTCTACTATAACGGTTCATTATATCAATTGCAAAATCTTTAATATCTTTTATACCTAAATCACTTTCCAAAGCAGAAACTTCAATAGGGGCACTCTCAGATAAAATATTTACCCCAGTGTGAATTAAAACAGATGTTAAGGATTTTGTTGCAATAGATACAGATAATTTTTTATTATTAATAAATAAATCATCCCCATCACGTTTTACATTGAAACCTCTATCTTCTAGAGCTTCTTTTATACAGCATATCAAGAGCCTTTGTCTAAATACACCCTCCACCAGTTCAATATTAAACTGTTCTGTAATGAAGCTGAGCATATATTTGCTATAAATAGGTTCATTATTAATAACATCTTCAATATCAACCATCTCAGAAAGGTTTACTTCACATTCCCCGACAAAAGCAACAATAGCATCTCCTTGAATTTTGAAATTTTTATAAATCCAATGAGGTGCCAACTGAGAACCGATATATTTAATTCCGTTATCTATAAATAAAGTTTTCATCACTTAACCGAATATTTTTTTTATATATTCTATTGCATTATTTGCTTCTAAAGCATGCCTGAGTCTTACGCAAGACTCGCACTCACCACAATGTCCCCTGTCATTTTTATAACAACTCATAACTAAATCAAGCGGTACATTGTGCTCTAAAGCCAACATGACTATATCATTTTTAAAATAATTTATCAAGGGGGCTACAACCTTAGGTTTTACTTGAGTAGAATATTGAAATTCTTCATTTATACTATCAATAAAATCTTTGGTATTATCAGAAAAAGTTTGAGCTTCCTCCTTATTCGCGCCTATCAGTATATAATCATACCCGTAAGAATCAGCATAGCACCCGGCAATATTCAAAAATAGACCATTTCTATTCGGCACCCAAACAGACTTAGCAGACTGCTGTGAATTATTCAAGTCTTTTCCTGTTGGAACATCCCCTTTAACTAATGAGGTTGTAGTTATATCCTCCAGCCAACTTAATTTTATCGCCTTATGCTCAAGTTTATAATACTCGCAAATCTTTTTTGAAGCTTCAGCCTCTTTTTCAAATGATTTTTGTCCGTAATCAAATGTCAACGCTAAATCTACATTCAAATTTTCACGTTCTAACCCCAAACTGACAAGAGAATCTAATCCGCCGGATAACAGAATAATAGACTTAGGCATTATTCTTCATCACTTTCTTCATATTCGCTCAGGATTTCAACTGCAGCCATTTTTAATTTATCCGAAAAGTTCTCAGACGCTATTATCTCATCCAGAATTACTCTCCCGCGCATATTATATAAAGCAATCAAAGCATTTTTGCGAACTTCTTCATCTTTATCAAAAATTATACAAGATTTGATGGTATTATATGCATCCGGATGATCACAGTTCATCAAAGCTTCAATGGCATCTATTCTTACCTGTGGTGATTCATCCAGCAAGGCATTTTTCAACGCGCTAAAAGCTCTTGAATTAGAACCAATACCCACTTTATTTAAAGATTCTATAATACACTCTTTCAAAAAAGAGAATTTATCAGTTATACCTTTTTTTGTTTCCAAAATACTGACAAGAGGGTCTATCGCTCTGCTATCCCCAAGTAATCCCAATGCTGTTGCTGCAGACTCTCGCAGGTAAATGGATTTTTCTTCTTCATCTTCAACAACACTGATTAATGGTGCAACCGCAAACCTGTCTCCAATACGTCCCAGCGCATCTGCACAAGCTAAACGCACTCTGTAATTTTCATTCTTATTATTTAAGCAATACAACAATGATGAAACATAATCAGTGTTTTTTTGATTACCGATAGCTTTTGCACATAACGCTCTGACTTTAATATATTTTTCTTTTTCTGCTTCATCTTCGACATTAGAATTTTTTAGCAATAACAAATCTACTAATACACTCAAACTCTGAGGAGAACGATATTTATCCATACACGAAATTATATGCATCATAATTTCAGGATCTTTACAGAAAGACAACATATAATTATAAATATAAATTAAATTTTCTCTGTCATAGCTATCTTCTAATGCATCTATATTTTTTATGACATCAGAATTATCTTTATCATACAATCCGCATTTTTTGGCTATTTCTTCGAAATTTAACTCTGTATCACTACACACTATAAAGTCCTCTTTTTATTAGAATTTTACAATATTGTTAAGACTTTTTCAAGATTTTAATATTTTATTAAGGTATTTTAAAATTATTTGTAACATTTTTGTAATGAACTAACAACAAAAATTTTTCTTTGCTTTACTATTAATGTATAAGATATAATTACTAGTTATAAAGGTGTGAAATGAAACTCGATTTTCCGATAAATCAATATTCTCTCATTGGGTATCAGAGACCAAAGAGTGTCCATAAAAATACCCTTATAGGTGAGAGCAAAGAGAATACGAGTATAAATAGAGGATATAATAGCGGCAGTAGTTCAGTGAGTTTTGGATCTGCCGCTAATTTTTCACTAAAAACTTTAAACAAATTAAACACTCTTTGTGCTGACAGCGGTGTTATTGCAGGAAGTTTAATCGCATTATTTTATGCCGTAGGATTAAGGCCTGCCGCAATTATGTCCCTACCGGGCAAAAAAGATAAAGATGACAAAATATATGCCTCCGGTCACGCAATGGCTTCCGGTATAATTGGGTTTGTTTTTTCATCAATTGTAATGTCACCGTTAGATGCGGCTTCTAAAAAAGTAAAAGAAGAAGCAACCCTAATTAAAAATAGAATTGAAGAAGTTAAAAAAGAAGGTAAAACTGCTGACCCGAAAGAACTTGTCAAAGACTTAAAATACTTGAATGAAAAATTTGTAAATATATTCGGGAAATTTAAAGATGGGAAAGTTAGCAAATTCCAGAATAAAAAATTTGAAAATACTATCAAAATTCTTGAATTTGCTCCTGATACTCTATTCTTTGGAATAATGAAAGCAATGTTAACAATTGCTTTAATCCCTCCAATATTAAAATACGTATTTGGCGTAGAAAAGAAATCCGCTAAGGCAGCGCAACAAAATACAAATCCGGTAGCAAATATACCTGCCACAGCCCGTCCGGAACTTAAAAGTTTTATAGGAGGGTTAAAATAATGAACATCTCATTACAAACAAATAATTTTAACTCTCAATATAATGCAAGAAGAAATAATACATCATTTGGCAAATCTCCGTTCTTGGAACCGTTAAAAAGAGTTGCGGATAAATCAACAGATGCAATTGCAAAACATTATACATCAAAATTATACCAATCCGGTATAACAGGGTGGCTAGCAAAAAGGGTTGACAATTTAAACAGTGTAGTTGACCATATTCAAGTTGTAGGTTCTGCAATTATTTCCGGAATGTATATGGAACAAACTTTAACAAACAAGAACTTGGACCCTGAGAAAAGAAAAACTCTTGCAGTTAACCAGTTCTTAACTTTTGCAGTTTCAACTCTTTTATCATATATACTTGATAAGAAATTAGACACAAAATGGGAACAACTTACAAGAAAATATGCCGTTGCTAATTTAGAACAAAAAGCAATGGAAAATATGACAAAAGAAGAAAGAAAAGCCCATAAAAAAGCTAAATTTGAAGAGTTAAATAAAGCTATTGAAGAATGGAATAAGGCAGAAAACGCCAAATTTGATGCTAAAGTAAGAATTGGAGAAATCTCCGCCGATAGCAAATATACAAACAAAACCGTTGCGGACTACATCTCTAAAAAAATGTCCAACCCTGAACTTACAAAACAAATTAAAGGTATGGGTGTATTGAAAAAACTATTCATCTTCGGTACAATCTACAGATTTATATCTCCGGTAGCCGTTACACCTTTAGCAAACTGGATTGGTGATGCATTTATATACAAAGGTGATGAAAAAAAATAAAGAATAAATAAATAAAAAAAGAGTTCAGTATGATAACTGAACTCTTTTTTATTTTGTAAAGACCCACGAGCCTTTAGAATTTGTAGACATTATTGTTTTTCTTTTACTTTTGTCTTCTTGCTTTTCTTGTCTTTTTTCTTTTTCCCGAATTTCGGGCTTTTTTTTTGAGCCATTTTTGTTTTGGTTGTTTCAGGTTCATTAGATTTAAATGCGCTCGACATAAGAGTGGACATATACACAGGTGTTGTATGTGCATAATCAAATAATATAACTCCGTTAGCTCTCAATTTACGGGCTTCATATATTTGCCTTATCAAATCTTCGCTGTTTCCACCCATAAATGTTACAAACAAACCTGCGTACAATTCTGTATCTGCAGCCTTAACTCTCATAACGTCATTCATCATAGAAGACAGCATCTTTGAATCATAAGTCATAAATAACGGAGTAAAGCCATCTACATAATTTTGGAAAGACCAAGAACGCCAATCCTGTTGTTTAGTCGCAAGCGCCGATGCAATATCAGGGAATATTACAGCACTTGCATAAACCTTATTCTCACGGCATAAATGCCCTATCCTTTTTACAAACTTAGTTATTTTGGCACGTCTGTAATCATTCCAATCATACCAGGCAGCATCAGATATTGTTATATCAATTGGGTCTATACCATATATTTCATAAAACTCATTCCGTGCATATTGTGTAAATCCCCAAGCTGCAATATCACTTCTTGAATTTGCATTCGGATATCTTATGTAATCTAAATTTATACCATCCGGATGGTATTGAGTAATTATTTCAGATAATAATTCTTCTAAGAAATTCTGAACATCTTCATTAGCAGGATCCAAAAAATATCCGTTATGTTCTGAAACTGAGCGTGTAGCTCCCGGAATATTCGCATACTGTTTTGTTTTATTTCCCCAATCAGGATGAACAGATAAGATACTGGAAGAATTAAATTCCGGAGGTTGATTTCCTACATAAAAAGATTGGAACCAAATGTGAACTTTTATGCCTCTGTTGTGAGCTTCTTTAATCCACACTTCAAGAGGATCAAAGCCTTCAAAATTTTCATTTTGGACAGTAAATCCATACTTATTCATAGTGTCACTTGGGAAGATAGTCTTTCCGTGAAAATATGTTTCCAAAAAGATATTATTAAAACCATTACTTTTAATATTTTCGAGAGTAGAAACTATTTGTTCAGCAGATAATTCTGTCGGACGAATCCATACCCCTTTAAGCTCATTCTTCAAATACGGCAAAGCCGTTACAATAGCATTATTTGCCTCGTCAATCGCAGCTTGGGTATATTGCTTTAAAACAGATGCATTTTTCTTAGCATTATTTGCCATAGTTAAATAATTCTGAGCGGATTTTATATGAGAGGAAGGAATTTTATCATCATAACCTTGCATATGAGATTTATAATGATTTATTATGGACTCAGCCTCTTTTATCTTTGATTCTGCTTCAAATATAAAACTATCAGAAGTTACATAAACATTAATCTTATTATTAATGCTGTCTACATACACTTTTGAACCTACCGTGATATTTTGTGTTATCCAGTTTTTTGCATTCCCATGTCCGCTTATGACAATTCCGTTTTCTGGAATAACAGAATCAGCACCGCTTAATGATGTTACAATATGCCCTTCAACAATTGCTTCTGTCCCGAATTCATTTGTGCCTGTATGAAACCCATAATCGGGAGTATAAATAACAAGCATATTTGCACCACGCCCCCCGGGGAAATATGATGCAGACAACGCAGGATCAATTCTGTTTATACTATAAGAGCTTTGTTTAAATATAACTTCGCCTGATTCAAGCATAACAGGGGAAAAAGCTTCGGGTAAATTTTGTCCAGGTATTTCTTCTTCAATATAATCATCTGTGATTTGCGAAAAATCAATATCCTCATCTTGAGCAAAAGCCTGAGAGCCAAACAATAATATAATAGCTATAAGAATTACTAATTTATATTTCATTTTTATCTTGAATTTCTCCTGTTATAATAGTCTGCGGAGTTATAATTTACTTCTTCCATCTCTCTTATTTTATCCGCTATATACTCATTTGACGGGTCTATCAAAAATGCACGTTTATAGCAAATATTTGCTCTTTTAATATCAGCGAATTTTTCAAAAATATCACCCATATTTTTTAATAAATTAATATCGTCGGGTAATCCGTACTCCATTGCTTTTCTATAATATTTTAGAGCTTTTTTGTAATCTTTTCTGTCATAATAGAAATTTGCGAAATAATAATTCGCTGACGGATTTTTATAATCTAAACCCAAAGCACGCGAAAAATATGACTTTGCGTATCTGTCTTGTTTTTGGACATCATATATACGTCCGAGCTGGATAACCGAATGTATATCATCAAATTTTGCCAAAGATAAAACATTATACTCATATTTAGCTTTTTCCAAATATGCAGATTTTAAAACTTCATCTGCCTCTGTTTGCGCCAAGCCAAAGTACAAATCTGCCCTTTTTAACGCTTGAGATGTGTCTATACTCTTATAATCAACAAAAGCAGAATCCTTATTTACACTACCATACTCAACAGAATAAACCGGAGTCGTAAATAAAAATATTACAACAACTATTAAAGTCAGATATGTTTTCATACTATAAGTCTGAATATACCGGAACAGGATTGTTATTATGATGATAGAATGAAAAATCCTGAGCTCCCGGATCTGTATATGAATATAGTTTTCTAAAGAACCTTAAAACAGGGTTCAATTCGCGATCACGTCTTTCTGCGGCAGTATAATATTCTTTGCCTACACCTCTATTTTTTTCAACAGTAATGATCTCGTATGTATCTTCAGAAAATCCTTGATTCATTACAAATTCTTTTGAAGTAGATTGATCTACGGTAATTGCACTATTTGCGCACAACGGGATTAACATCATCATTGAAGTTAATAATAATACTTTTGTTAATTTCATAGACACCTCTCTTTAGACATTATAAAGTTATTTTTATAGTGTTGCAACAATATTATAATTTATTAACAATTTAAATGCATAAACTATTTGTATGAATTAATAACGATATTTTCAAAAGTTTCCAACAATTCGGATTCAGGAACCCTCGCAATTATCTCTCCTTTTTTGAAAATATAGCCTTCCCCAATTGCTCCTGCAATCCCAAAATCAGCATTTTTAGCTTCCCCCGGACCATTTACGGGACAGCCCATAACCGCAATAGTTATATCTTTATCAAAATTTTTAAATCTTTCTTCAACTTTCTTAGCTAAACTAATCAAATCAATTTGAGTTCTGCCACATGTAGGACAAGAAACAAAATTTATCCCTCTTTTTCTTAAATTCAGACTTTTCAATATGTCATAAGCAGCATAAACTTCTTCAACCGGATTTTCCGTTAGAGAAACCCTTATTGTATCACCAATACCTTCTGCAAGGAGAGTCCCGATTCCGATAGAAGACTTAATCAAACCTCCACGCATTGTACCGGCTTCTGTTAAACCAATATGCAAAGGATAATCAATTATTTCAGTAATTTTTCGGTAAGCCTCAATAGTTGTCATAACATCAGAAGATTTTAATGAAACCTTTATCATATCAAAATCTAAATCCTCTAAAATTTTTATATGAGAAAGAGCACTTTCAACCATTTTTTCAGATAACGATATGTTCTTATTTTGTAAACTTTTTTCCAATGATCCGGCATTTACTCCGATTCTGATCGGAATTTTTTGCTCTTTGGCCAGCTTTACAACGCTTTGAGTATGTTCTTTTTTGCCTATATTACCCGGGTTCAATCTTAATGCCGAAATACCGTTATTAATGCATTCCAATGCTAAGCGATAATCAAAATGGATATCTGCAACTAACGGACAAGGAGACTTTTTAACGATATCTCTAATTGCAGCCGCAGCATCTTTATTAAGAACAGCAAGACGAACAACCTCACACCCTGCATCGTGTAGCTCATTTATCTGCTTTAAAGTAGAATTAACATCACAAGTATCAGTGTTACACATAGACTGAACCACTATTGGATGATTATTACCAATTTTTACATTTCCGATTGAAATTTCTTTAGTTTTTCGTCTGTTTATCATAATATAATCTTATCACACAAAAAAAAGAAAGGGAGAAATTATATGAGAGTTGCTGTTATTTCTGACATCCACGCAAATTTACAAGCCTTAGATGCCGTTTTAGAGGATATAAAAGAACAAGGGTGTGAACACATTTTTTGCCTTGGGGATCTTGCTTTGGCCGGCCCACAGCCTAAAGAAGTAATGGATTTTATAATGGCTCAGCAAAATTGGACAATAATTCAAGGTAATACAGACAGAATGATTGCAAATTACGGTCAAGAAGTAATCGATTTTTTGGAAGCTCAATACCCTGTTATGGCTAATGCTATTACTGCTGATTCTCAAGAACTTGATGACACGTATAGAGCATATTTGGCAAATCTCCCACCTCAATTATCTATTGAAATTGACGGGTGCTCTGTACTTCTTGTCCACGGCTCACCAAGAGCTAACAACGAAGACATCTTACCTAAAATGCCAATGGACATTTTAGAAGAAATGATATACGGAACAGAAGAAAAACTTATCTTCTGCGGCCACACACATATCCCTTGCGGATATCAAACAAACACAAATCAAACTGTTGTTAACGTTGGCAGTGTTGGGCGCCCAATGACAGAAGAGCCTAAAGCCTGTTATGTTGTTGCAGATTTTGAGGAAGGTTCCTTTGAAATACATCACAGATTTGTTAACTATAACAACAAATTAGCAGCTCAAATAATGTCACAGCGTGATTTTATGGGTTCGGACAGACTGGCAGATTTGTTACTTAATCCGGTAGCAAGACACATCTAGTTATTTTAATGAAATTTATATTAAAAGACATTACACAAATCAAAATCACTATATTTGTGCAAGGTTTATTGTTAAATTATTTAGGTTGTGAAATAATAAATTTATGAAAATATTATCAGGATTAAATTTAGAAGAAATAGAAAATTTAACATCTTCTCTGGGTGCTTCAAAATTCAGAGCTAGACAAATTCACAACTGGATATACTTAAAATCCGTAAAAGATATTGATGAAATGACGGATTTATCAAAAAAATTTCGTGATGAATTAAAAACAGTTGCACAAGTATCAAATGTAAAAATCAAAGTTAAACAAGTCAGCAGTGACGGAACGATTAAATATCTTTTGAAATATCCTGACGGAGAATGCGTAGAAACCGTACTAATGCGCTTTGACAATAGAGCAAATCTCACTGCGTGCGTAAGTTCTCAAGTTGGATGTGCAGTAAATTGTTCATTCTGTGCAACCGGAAAACGTGGTTTTATAAGAAATCTTGATTATAAAGAAATTATTGAACAAGTTCTTACCATTCAAAGGGACACAGGCTTAAAAGTTACAAACATCGTATTTATGGGGCAGGGAGAACCTCTGTTAAATCTTGATAACGTCCTAAAAGCAATGAAAATATTCAATGAAGACTTCCAAATTGGTGCAAGAAGACTCACCCTCTCCACATCCGGAATTATCCCTCAGATAAATAAATTAGCACAAATGGATATTCAATCTACATTAGCCCTTTCTTTGCACGCACCAAATCACCAAATTCGCTCACAACTTATGCAAATTGAGAATAAATACCCAATGGACGAATTACATAAAGCTTTGATTAATTACGTAAACAAAACCGGCAGAAGAATTACCATTGAATATTTACTTATAAAGGATTTGAATGACACGCTGGAAAGTGCAAAACAACTTGCCACATATCTAAAAGATATCAAATGTAACATAAACCTTATCCCTTACAATCCGACGGAACAAAATGATTACCAAAGACCTTCAAATAATTCCATTATGAAGTTTAAATATCTTATGGAAAATTCCGGCAAAAAAGTAACCGTCAGATTGGAACGAGGAGCAGATATCGATGCTGCTTGCGGTCAGCTAAGGGGTAAAATCAAATAGATATAGGATACAACTATTATTAATTAAAAATATAATAGCATAATGAGGTTTATATGGAAGAGAAAGAATTTGAAAAATATTGCCAATTTATAAGGGTAATTAATGGTTTAATCAGCGAACATTTTGAAGACCAAAAAGAATATATCCACTGTAAAGAAGGATGTGCTCATTGCTGCAAAAACGGAGAATACCCTTGTTCAAGAATGGAATTTGAATTTCTCAAAATCGGATTTATGACTCTGCCGATAGACACACAACAAAAAATTGTAAATAAAATCGTGCAATTAAAAGCAGAAAAATCTGTATTTCAAGGCAAAAAATTTATTCACGAATGTCCTTTCTTACTTGACGATAAGTGCAGCATATACAGATTTAGAATGATAATTTGCAGAACATTTGGGCTTGCATACTATGAACAAAGCGAAGATCCTGAAAAACCAAGTACAATAAAATCGCCTTTCTGCATGGAACAAGGTTTGAATTACAGTGACGTTTTTGACAAAGAAACAAAAACATTTTCAAAAGAAAAATTCCTAAAAACAGGCAACAAAAAAGAACCTGTAGCCTACAATCTCGGACTTGAAAATCTGAAAAGTAAATTCGGTAAAGATATTATGAATTTGGATTTTGGGGAAACAAAACCCCTTCTTGATTGGCTATAAAAGATTAAAACAATTTTGGTATAAACCTGTATTTAACTTTTTGCATATAATGCACATAATTTTCATCTTTTAACAAATTACGTTCCTCTGTTAATGCTCTCAGATAATATATATATATCCAAATTAATGTTCCGCAAGGATATAATATTTTGCCTAACAGTGTTACAGAACCGGTAAAATACAATGGGATGTATAAAAGAATAATACTCAAAATTTGAGCACCATAATCAGGGTGTCTTACAATATTATAAGGGAATCCCGTAACAATTCCTCTATTAGTCAAATTACCGGATTTTGTTCCCAAACGCAATATAGCAACCATTGAAGTAAAACAAGCTAATATCAACAATAAATTCAATATTACCCGCGCAAAATCATTTTCTACCGGTATTAAACTTTCGGAATAAATAGGTAAAAACTTATCCAATATAATTGTAAACGGATAATAACAAATAAGACAAGTAAATAAACCTAACGGAGAAACATCAGCATACCTTATTTTATTTTTTAAGAAATTAGCTTCAGTTAAATAACTTACAATAAACACAATTGTTGAGACTATAAATGTAAATTTTATGAGCATATCCGAAGAATCGTCAATAAATTGAGCAAATCCCGCAATTACCCCTTGAGTTTGTGCGAAACTGAACGCCTGTACAAACATTTCTTTTATAAAAGCTATATCATAATCCATAGAAGGAATATACTTGCTGCACAAGAGATTTAAACAATAAACCCCGAAAAATGCCTTTATAAAAGTTATCCACAAAGCCTGTTTTTCATCCTCAGAAGGCTCCATATTTTTAATTTTTTCAATAGGAGAAGCCTTGACAAATTGGCGTTTTACATAGTTCAAAATAGCGACATTACGGGAATTTTTAATACTTACAGGTCTGAATCTGTTAAAAATCGGCAGCGCAAACACCACATACAGCAAATAATAGCCTATTAATACCGTTAAATAATTCAACTTTGAAACGTCCAGCGATTTTGCATACAAAGGACAAGCCGCAATACATAATAATACAACGCCGTAAACAATTAATGACGCAAAATAATGTCTTAATATATCCCTGCGAGTAACATCACTCATATTATCCCCCTCATGTCTATTCTTAAATTATTATATCACACAATTTTAGAACGCAAATAGCTTTCTACAAAACCATCTAACCCACCATCCATAACAGATTCCACATTTCCCTCTTCATAGCCTGTTCTGTGATCTTTTACCATCTTGTAGGGATGAAAAACGTATGAACGAATTTGGGAACCAAAATTTATATCCGCATTTTCACCGCGTATTTGCGCCATTTTCTCTTCATGTTCGGCTTCTTTTATAGCCAAAAGTTTTGAATAAAGAATTTGCATTGCATATTCTTTATTCTGCAATTGAGAGCGTTCTTGTTGACACTTAACAACTATACCGGATGGTTTATGGAGAATTCTAACGGCCGTTTCAACTTTATTGACATTTTGCCCCCCGGCGCCACCTGAACGCATAGTTGTGATCTCTAAATCCTCAGGTGGAATCATAATCTCTTTTTCTATATCGTCTGCAATAGGAGAAACATCGACAGAAGCAAAACTGGTTTGGCGTTTACCATTTGCATTAAAAGGGGAAATTCTGACCAAACGGTGAACACCTTTTTCCGCTTTTGCATATCCAAATGCATATTTCCCGCTTAATTTTATGGTTGCGGATTTTATCCCTGCTTCTTCTCCGTCAAGTTTATCCAAAAGTTCAACTTTCCAGCCTCTTTGCTCACCCCAACGCATATACATTCTCAAAAGCATACTTGCCCAATCTTGAGCATCTGTACCACCGGCACCGGAATTTATAGTCAAAATAGCATCGGCATTATCGTATTCCCCTGAAAGCATTTGTTGAAGTTCAAATTTATCAAATTCTACGGATAAATCTTTTATTGATGCATAAGAACTTTCAATAAGTTCATTATCTCCAAGTTCCAAGGATGTTTGAGCATCTTCTATAACAGTATTCCAGTGATTTAGCATATCCAAAAGTTCTTTGAATTCTTTAATTCGCTGACCAATTTTAGAAACCTCTTGAGGATTATTCCAAATATCCGGATTTTGCATTTTCGACTCTAAATCAGAAAGCTTTGCACTAAGTTTTTCTGAGTCAAAGACACTCCTTAATTTTTTCAAATCTAGGTTTTATTATATTCAATTCTTGCTTCAATTCTGTTTCCATAAATCAAGTTTACTACAAAAACTATATTCATGTTAAAATAAAAACGTTATGATAGACAGATATTCAAGACAAGAAATGGCAAATATTTGGACTTTAGAGTCTAAATTTAATTATTATCTTCAAGTAGAACTTGCAGTATGCGATGCTTATGCACAAATTGGGCAAATCTCAAAACAAGTTGCGCAGGAAATCAGACAAAAAGCCAAATTTAATATAGAAAGAATTGACGAAATAGAACGTGAAGTAAAACATGATGTTATTGCGTTTTTGACTTGTGTAAACGAGAGTTTGGGCGATTTAGGCAGATTTGTACACGTAGGGATGACAAGTTCAGATGTCATAGACACGGCTTTTGCACTTCAAATACAAGATAGCGGCAAAATCATTCTTGATGACTTGAATAAAACGATATCAACATTAAAAAACCTTGCAAAAGAGCATAAAAACACATTATGCATAGGCCGTTCTCACGGAATACACGCAGAAGTAATGACATTCGGAATCAAACTTTGTAACTGGATTGACATTCTGGAAAGACAAAAAAATAATTTCACACACGCTCTGGAACAAATCAGAGTTGGTCAAATATCCGGTCCTGTCGGGACATATAGTAATATCTCGCCAGAGATTGAAGCTATAACTTGTAAAAATTTAAACCTAAGACCTGCAAGAATTTCAACACAAATAATTTCAAGAGATTATCACGCATACTTTATGCAATCTTTAGCACTAATTGCAAGTGTTATAGAGCAATTTGCAACAGAAATCAGACACCTGCAAAGGACAGAAGTACTCGAAGTTGAAGAGGGCTTCACCAAAGGACAAAAAGGGTCTTCTGCAATGCCGCACAAAAAAAATCCCGTATTAAGTGAAAATTTGTGCGGGTTGGCAAGAGTTGTAAGAGCAAATTCTTATGCAGCAATGGAAAATATTCCGTTATGGCATGAAAGAGATATTTCGCACTCTTCTGCCGAAAGAATTATTTTCCCTGACAGTCTGACCCTTGTCGATTTTATGCTTAACAGATTTAACTCAATTATGGAAAATATTATTGTTCACAAAGAAAATATGCTAAATCATACAAATGAATTTGGCGGGATTGTATATTCGCAAAAAGTTCTGTTAACGTTAGTCGCAAAAGGTCTTACAAGGGAAGATGCATATAGGATTGTCCAAAAAAATGCCCTTGATGCTTTCCAAAATCATAAAAATTTCAAAAAGAACTTAGAACAAGATAAAGAAGTTGTAAAATACTTATCAAAAGATGAAATTGAAAATATATTCAATCCTCAGGATTTTTTGAAAAATATCAACAAAATTTATGATAGAGTATTATAACATAAAATCTGCCAAAATTACGTTGCTGACAAGAGTCCCTTCTATTGTAAGCGAATAACCTTGGAGTGTTTTTTGCATCAATTTTAAATCCAAATATTTATTTAAGATTTTAGAATATTTTTTCTCAAAATCAATTCCGAATTTACTATTAATAAATTCGACATTTATACCTCTCATTCTCCGCAAACCTAAAAATATTTCTTCTTCCAGTTTATCTTTTTGAGTTTCAACACGTTCAATATTATATTTATTAGGATTTACGATATAATCTTCAATACTTTCACTATTCCCGTACCTGACACCCTCTATATAACCGTGAGCGGCGACTCCAAATCCGTAATATTCCTCGTTATTCCAATAATTCATATTATGTTTGGAATTATAATCAGGTTTTGAGAAATTACTTATTTCATAATGTTCAAAGCCGCAAGAAGTCAAATATTTAACCGCAGATAAATACATCTGTGCCTGCATATCTTCATTTGGCAAATTTTGAGGAGGAAATTTTGAAAAATAACAACCCTCTTCTATTGATAATCCATATAACGAAATATGCTCAACTCCCAGATTTACCCCTTTTTTTAAATCCTCAATAAACATTTGATTTGTCTGATTTGGCAATCCATATATAAAATCCAGACTAATATTTTTAAATCCTGCTTTTTGAGCATTCATAACTGCATTTACGACTTGAGATGCATCATGACGCCTGTTTATTATTTTCAAAATATTATCATCAAAACTCTGACACCCGATACTTATTCTGTTAATTCCAATATCATAAAGAGATTTTAAATAATCATAATTTAAAGTTTCCGGATTGAGTTCTGTCGTAATTTCCGCATCATTTGAAAAAACAAACAATTTTATTAACCTATCGAAATCTTTAACCTGTAAAATCGACGGAGTACCCCCGCCAAAATATAAAGTATCTAAATCTTCTCCCCTATAATAAGTTTTAATTTCTTTTTCCAACGCGGATAAATAATCCTCTAATAAATTCAATTTATTAAAAGACACAAATGAACAATAATGACATTTGGATTTGCAAAATGGAATATGTATATATGCACTTTTTACCATAGGGCAATTATACAATAAACACAAGCTTTTTGAGAATAATGCTTGACAGGCATGCTATAATAGATATATGAACATGAAAAATATATTAAATGTTGCAATTATTTTTGCAATGTTTATTTTAGCCGGAAATATACAAGCACTGGCAATAGACGAAGAAGAACTATTGTTAAACCCTGTTGCTGAGGTAAAAGACGGAACCGTATTATCTGTAATAGATTGTGTATCTTTAGGTTTTAAAAACAGTCCTAAGATAAGACGCCAAAAATATAATCTTGATATTGCAAAAAGTAATTTAGGTATCGCAAAATCGCAATATTTCCCCACCCTTGGTGCCGGCGTAGGAATAGGATATGAGAGAAATTCTGACAGCATATACTATGATAAACGGTATAGGGATCTGCCTGCAATTGGTGTTTCAGTTGAACAATTGATATGGAATTTTGGTAAATCAACCGCTTTTATCAAAATGGAAGAATTCAACAAAATTGCAGCAGAATACGAATTTATGGATAGCTTATGCAACACTCTGTTTGACATAAAAGCCAAATATTACAACCTTTTGCAGGCTCAAGCGCTTCTGAATGTTGCAAAAAACAATGAAAAACTTAATGAGTATTTTCTTAAACTGGCAAAAGGGAAACAAAAAGAAGATATTTCAACTGCAGAAGTAAACTTAAGCGAAGCAAAAATTAAATACATAGAAGCAGAAAACACATATAATAACGCTAAATATGATTTAAGCAATGCAATGTACCTTGACAATCAACCAAATTACGAAATTCAAAACACCCCGACATTTACCTACAATGATGATTACGCTTATGACTCAAAACTGGTTGAAACAAAACCGTTTAAACCGTACATTTTTCCGTTTGAGATTAAAGATGCAACGGAAATAGCCTACGAAAACAGTCCGGACCTGCAAGTTATCGTCAACACAAAAAATGCAATGGAACAATCACTGAAATATGTAAAAAGGACATATCTTCCGGATTTAACCGCAAATGCAGGATACGGATATAACAACACGAATTTTACACACAATAACAGTCTTTCTGTTGGAGTTAACCTTAGATCAAATGTAAACTTAATGGAGCTAAAACATTCCATAAAAGGTGCAGCTGCACAATTAAACCTTGCAGAAAACGAAATTACTCTATTTAAAAAAGATTTATACTATGAAGTTCAAAGAGCATTTAACAATGTAAATAGAGCCCAAAAACAAGTTCCAACGGCAAAGACAGAAGTTATACAAGCTCTTAATAATTTAAAACTTGTAGAAAAGAAATACAAATCAAATGAGCTTAATTATATATCTTTGCAAGACGCAAGAAAAGACTACATAAGAGCATTAGATACATACATCCAAAGTATTTATAATTATAATATCGCACTAATTCAGGTTGAAATGGCAATGCATTATCATCTTGTCGATATCCACCACAAATCAGAGCACGCAATGCACTACCATAGTGCTGAACTTATTGAACACTTGAATAAAGCACTTGAATGCGATGAAAAAGAAGTTCATAAAAAGAGTAAAAAGAAATAATCTATATATTTAATATTTTGATTATTAATATAAAAACTGCTAAAATAACATCTGAGAATTAAGGGGATATAAAATGGAAAAAGTTTGGAACAAGATTGTTCATATTTATAGCAGTACAAACCTTGTAATAAAGATTATTATTGGAATAATTATCGGTACATTATTAGCGTTTTACGCGACCAATTTAATATGGATAGGGACATTCGGAGATTTATTTGTCGGAGCACTGAAGGCTATCGCACCAATTTTAGTATTTATTTTGGTTATAAGTTCACTATCTCAAAATACAGTAAAAAAAGACGGAAGATTCAGTACTGTAATTGGCTTATATTTGGTTTCTACATTTTGTGCAGCATTGACTGCTGTACTGATAAGTTTTTTATTTCCTATTAATTTATCATTGGGAATAGAAAATATTACAAATCAATCTGTACCTGCAGGACTTGGCGAAGTTGTACATAACCTTTTGATTAATATAGTTGTAAATCCTATCTCATCATTAACCGAAGGGAATTATCTAGGGATATTATTTTGGGCAATCATTTCAGGGATTGTACTAAAAGATATTGCTTCAGAGAATACTAAAAATGTTCTTTCTGACATTTCAGACGGAGTTTCTGCTGTTGTAAAAATTATAATAGACTTTGCTCCTTTTGGTATTATGGGGCTTGTTTATAATGCTGTGTGCTCAAACGGAATAAATATTTTTACGACATACGGCAAACTTGTAATTTTGCTGGCAGGATGCATGTTATTTGTATTTTTCGTAATCAATCCGCTAATTGTATACTCTGTAATAAAACGAAATCCATATCCATTAGTTATAAAATGCCTTAAAGAAAGCGGGATAACAGCATTCTTCACAAGAAGTTCAGCCGCAAATATTCCAATCAATATGGCATTGTGTGAGAAATTAGGATTAGACAGGGATATGTATTCGGTATCAATTCCTCTTGGAGCCACAATAAATATGAACGGAGCGGCAGTAACAATTTCTGTAATGACCCTTGCGGCAGTTCACACCTTGGGAATATCAATTAGCTTGCCCGGGGCTCTGATATTGTGTATCTTATCAACATTCGCAGCATGCGGAGCTTCAGGAGTCGCAGGAGGTTCATTGTTACTTATCCCTATGGCTTGCTCTTTATTTGGGATATCAAATGATATTGCAATTCAAGTCGTCGGAGTCGGATTTATCATCGGAGTAATTCAAGACAGCCTTGAAACCGCTCTAAATTCCTCGGCAGATGTTGTTTTCTCTGCAACCGCAGAGTTTTATAAATGGAAACAAGAAGGTAAAGAAATACCTAAGATACAAGTTATAGGAGATTAACAGATGAGCAATGAACAAGCAAAATATACTCCGGCAGAAGAGTTTGCCAATGCATTTACACATTCAATCGGTGCTTTATTATCTATATATGCTATTGTTATGCTTGCAGTAAGTTCTCATAATGCAGTAGAAGTAGCCTCCACCGCAATATTCGGAGCAACATTATTCTTTCTTTTTCAATCATCGGCGCTATATCATGCAATGGTAAATCAAACTGCAAAAAAAGTTTTTCAAAAAATTGACCATAGTGCAATATTTATGTTAATTGCAGGAACATATACTCCGATTTTACTGCTTGTTGTAGAATTCCCATTATCTGTCGCCCTTCTTGCAATGACTTGGTATCTGGCTATTACAGGGATTATATATTCTTGTTTAACTCTCAAATTTAAATATCTTTCAACAGGTCTATACCTTGTAATGGGCTGGCTATCTTTATTCTTATTCTACGCAATATGGAACAATGCAAGTCATTATGCTGTTTGGCTGCTATTATTAGGAGGAGCTTTTTATTCAATAGGATGTGTATTTTATCTTTTAAAAGGTAAATTTATGCACTCAATTTGGCACCTTTTTGTAATTGCAGGAGCAATGGCTCATTATCTGTCAATTATGGAAATATTATCCTGTGTGTAATTTTATATTCAAATATTTATGATAATATTATAAACGGGAGAGTAAACATATATTGTAATGAAAAAATTATTATTGTTTTTATTCTGTTTAATAATACTTGAGCAAGGTGCAGTTTGTGATGAAGCAAATACTAATCCTCAAATGCAGCCACCTGTTTTTTATACTGCCGCTCAACAAGAAAGGGATGTTAAAGTTTTTTGTGAAAACAATTTATTTGGTTTGAAAGATAAAGAGGACAATATTGTTGCCCCCGCAATTTATAAAAAAATAATTATGACCGGACGAAACGGCTGGATAGTTCAACGAAAAAATAAATACGGACTTATGAATTCAAAAGGAGAATACTTAATCCCTCCCAAATATCGTTACGCAGATAGAATTTTAGGGCGTTATATCAAACTTGGCAACGATAATGATTTTGGGATATACAATGAATACGGTGAAGCTATCATACCGCCGGAATACTCTTCAATTGAGCTATTATACGGAACAATGTTTTTAACCTATAAAAATTTCAGATACGGAATAACAGATTTTAAAGGAAACGTTTTAATTCCAAATATTTGTGATGACATATACATGCCGGCAGTTGACACTATCAGAATAAAATACCAAGGGGTAATATATGAATTAAGCAATCTGAAAAATAATACTATTGCAATGCCTGATATTGAAAACGGCGAATATGAAGATTCGAAAATTAAAGAATTTTTGGCAGAAACAGGAGCAATTTCCGGATATTCAGTTCTTACTTTTTCTGATTATTTAATAAAAGTTTTTTCAATTGTTTTCCCTACTCACGAAGAAACAATAGACGATCTTATTCTTTCTCACGGGGTAGACACAGTGGGGATTTTGAAAAAATTTTCCTGGGTTCCAAAGTATCCGTTCACTTTTGCAAAAAAATATTATGCAAATTTACGTAATCCGTACAATGGGCCTTTATCAGATACCCGAAATAAATTAAGGAAAAAGAGGTAATTCTAATGAAGATTAAGACCATAGGAAAAATATTCATAGGTTTTGGACTTACCTGTACCATACTGGCAGCAGGGGTAATTGCCTTGTATATAAAAGGATTACCTTACATTGTTTCTCACCCCAAAGCAATAGAATACGCTCAAAAATTTGTAAAGGAACAAACAGGTGCAAATCTTCTAATCCAAAACCCCGTTCTACATACAGAATTTTCCCCAAATATAGATTTTAAAGTAGAAAAAATATATTTAACCCAAAATAACAAAAAATTGTTGGAATTAAATAAATTTAATTCTTCATTCTCTTTGCAAAAGATTTTATCCAAGAGTTTAATTATTAAAAAATTAACAGCTGAAAAAATTTATGCTGATATCAATAAAATACAAAATCTTCTCCCTTCACAAAAAAAGAAAGAAGAAAAAAGCGATTGGACGGTAGATATATTTGATGCTCTATTAGGAGTAAAAGAAGCTGAAATTTTATACTCAATAAATCCTGATACCAAAATACACCTAAAAGGAGAGCATGTCGGAGTAAATAATGCTGAAAAGATAAAGAAAAATGTTTATTTTCAACTTATTTCAAAAATTTCGCGCAAAGATAAACACGTAACCTTAAAACTAAAAGATAACAACAGAGTATTCTTTAAGGATCAATTGTTCCATATAGAAAAATGCCCTCTTAGCATAAATAATTCTAATATTTTTATAGACATGACAGCTGACAAAAAGCAAAATTATGATATAAATTTATTTTCTAAGAATTTTAATGTTAACGATATACTGGATTTTTTAAACACTCAAATTATAGAAAATAACGTTCAGCAATCATTATCCTATTTTTCGGATATTAAGGGGAATATCGATTTTAAATTAAATATCAAAAAAGACTATCTAAAAGGGAATTTCAAATTAAACAGCGCAAGCTTCAAAGTCATTAACGCTGACAATATTCCGATTACATTAACAAAAGGGGAAGTCGACCTTACTTCTAATGAGGTTAAATTGAAGAATTTCGAAGGTTATTATGACAAATCTCCAAGCAATAAAATCAACTTTGAAGGAACTGTTAAGGATTACTTGAACACAATCGATACAAATATTGAAGGCAAAGCAATTGCAAGAAACGACTTTTTCAAAAATCACCTTTCAAAAATGACAGGTTCAAACTTTGAGCTTATCGGGGATGCTCCTACCAAAATAACACTAAAATCCAAAAATAATATAATGGATTTTGTATGGTATTTTATGCTTAAACCGGGGCAAAATATAAAAGTCGGAAGCAATCTTTTGCCATTCGAAGATTCACTAAGACTAATGAAGTCTGAAATGCATCTTGAAAATATGGTTTTAGATATAAAATCTCTTGATTATCATATGGTTCCGCAAGACAAAATTTTAACCAGAGAAGAATTTGCTCAAAAGCGTTCTCAAGGCTACAAACCTCAACCTATATTCAGGCTCAAAAGCAGCATAGATATCGGACACAACAACAATATTAAATTTATTGGATTTGAATTTCCGCAAGCTCTGCCTAGTGAACTATTAAATGTCGCTATGGGACAAGAAATTTTTAAAAGAGGAACCATAACAGGGAAAATGACCTTGGATAACAGAGGCAAATATCCTGTTCTTGACGGTTCAATGAGTATGAACAAGGTTATTATTCCAATTCAAAAAATGTTTCTTAAAGATGCAACTCTAAGCGCTAAAGATAAAATGGTACACATAGATGCGCAAGGCGGATACAGAAGATCAAAATTCGCATTTAACGGAGATATATTAAACGAAGTTAAGCTTCCTATAATAATAAAAGACGTCAATTTATCACTTGAAAATATCGACACATATCAAGTACTAGAAGCATTTAACAATCCGACAGAGACAGATAACGTCGTAAAAACAGACAAAGGACTTGTTAAAGTTGAAAACAATAATAGCGAATTTGATATGCGCAACATTATAGTTGAAAAGGGCAAATTTCACCTTGATAAAGGAACATATAAAGATATTGAATTTTCAAACATTGATGCAGATATGACAATGAAAGACGGGATTGTTGATATTAAATCAAACAGATTTGATATGGCAAACGGTCATTCATCTCTTAGAACAAATTTTGATTTAATTAATCACAAATACAATGTAAAACTTGGGATTTTGGATGTAGATTCTGACATATTGGCCGGCGCACTATTAGATTTAAAAAGAGAAATAAACGGAAAAGCCAGTGGATTTTTGGATCTGACAACAGATGACACAATGAAGTTGAGCGGAAAAATCAAATTTGTGGTAAAAGACGGAACTATTGAAAAAATAGGCTTAGTAGAATACGTACTTAAATGTGCTTCTATATTAAGAAACACAGTGACAATGATTAATCCTGCCATTTTTGCCGATATAATAAATGTTCCGGAAGGAAGATTTGACAAAATTACAGGAGATTTAATACTTGAAAACAACGTTGCAACAGGTATAAAAATAAAAACATATTCTCCGGATTTAAGTACTTATATTGCAGGACGTTACAACATAGATAACGGAGATACTTCTTTGCGTATATATACTAAGTTTTCAAGTGTTAAAAAGGGATTTACGGGTTTCTTAAGAAAAATTTCATTAAACTCTTTAGCTAACAGAATTCCAATGAATAGCAGAAACGATGCTAACTATTACGCAATAGAACTTGCCGAGCTGCCGGATATTGACGCAAACGAAAAAGACTGCCAAATATACCTGACACGAGTTGAAGGAGATGTTGTAAACAACAACTACATCTCATCTTTGAAAAAATTAAAATAATTAAGCATTCTTTGTATCTTCGACAGATAATTGGACTTTGCCTGCTTCCGGATTCATAGCTTCTATAATAATTTCATTCAATCCGTCAACGATACAATCTTTACCTTTCATAATAAGGGTACCTATTTGACCGAGTCTGAACACAACAGGATTTGCTTCGGAAACGTCAGTTCCGGAATATTCTACCCCATTAGTCACAAATTTAACATCCTTTGGCTCAAATAAAACTCCGTTTATTTTTACGAAATTAAAACCGCTGATAAGTCCCGGTCCAAGAACGTTTTTCAAAACAAGACTCACCCCGTCTTCCAACTTTTTTAATGAACCTTTTTGATAAATTCTCTTAATCAAAAACTCCGGAACAATAGCCATTTTTTTAACTCCTAAATTACTTAAACAACTGATATTTTTTGAATGTACCCATTAATATTTTAACATTTTTCATATCAGATTTAAAGCCCCATGGAGATTTTATATTTCGGTCTTTTTCCCAAACAACAACTTCCAATATATTGTGAGGTTTCAAAAATTCATTTATCAAATAGAATTTATCCTGTACGTGTGTTCTTTTGATATACCTGCCTATTTTAACACCATTAAGATAAATTGTTGCACGTCTACAGTTAAAATCTTCAAAAGAAATATACTTTGCAAAAAATTCATTCTCTTTTATATCTACATCAAAATCACATGTAATTTTTGTCAAATAAGGGTTTTCGCTTTCCCATTTTTTTGAACGTTCTATTGCAAGTTTTTCACAGACATAGAATTGAATATCAATTTTTGGAGTAGTTTCAAAAATTACTAACCCGCGAGGGTTATTCGTATCCCCTGAAAAACCTTTATCGAAACCTAAATTTTGTACAAGTATTGTCAATTCATTAATTTTATTTTTAAGCACTTGAGAATTTAAAGGAATAGAAATAGTTTCGGGAACTTCCTGCAATTTTTCGAGTTTGTAGCTATTACGATTTAAAACCTCTTTTCCGTTAATATATACTGCGAATAAATGTCTTGCACTGATTGTAATCTCTGTCAAATTATCAGGGATTTGTGCTTTATACCATACAAATTCGTCATACAATTCACAGGACAAAGAATCTGTATTACCTTCAACCCTCTTCCATCTTGAATAATCATACCCCATATCAATTTCCGGCGAACAAAAATCAATAGATGATATTTTTAACAATTCCGGTTTAACCTCAGGGACAAAATCTTTTACTATACAATTTTTCTTTGCGAATTTATATTTCAGATCAAAATATGCAATTTCTGTACTTTTTTCAACTGCAATTGCTCCGTTTGGCAAGACATAGTCGGCATTAAATATCATTTTGTCTTTTAAAAACCAGCTTCTGTCTGCAAGTTTTTTAGTTAAAAATATTATTTGTGTTCTTAAACCATCACGCTCAAATACGAGATTTTGATAATCTTTTTTATCCCCTGAAACAATACCATAATCTTTAATATACAAATTTGCATCCTTATCCGCAATCAAAAACAAGGCTTCTTCTGTATCATTCTCAATTCGGGCAAAAATTTCTACATCTGAAAATTCAATGTCACATGCCTTCAATCTTAAATTTACAGGACAGATTTTCATATCATAAGGTTTTAAATTTATCACCTTATCATTTGGTAAATTTATTTGAGAAACCTCGTTATTCATATTGCGAATAAAAAGCCAATCGCAATCATTGTTCAAATCATGACGTAATTTTGCATAAATATTTTCCTGATAAAAATCAAAATCTTTTGGTTCAGTGCAGGTCAAATCAAAAGAATCCAGAAAATAATTCAATTCCTTAGCTTTAAAATAATTACTTTGAGGGACACCAAATTCATCCAACGGTGCACAGAATTCATAACTGGTATAAACCTCATCACAAGCTAAATCATCCCAATTTGTGCCTCCTGCTGCCATATAATGATTGAATAACGTAACCCCTTGAGAAAGAGCGGTTTTTGTCATTATATTTATGTGCTCATCTCCTAGAGCCTCTCTAATATGCTTATACCCTGAGCCGTCCCACTTATCAAACCATCCCGATTGCATCTCTGCAATAAAGGGAGGAGAATTTTCTTTTGCCCCCCTAAAGATTTCTTCCACATTATCCAGAGTATCAAAACAAAAACTATCCTGTTTCCAATTTTGGTTAGGATTTATATAAGGATACAAATCAAGAGCATAAATATCCAAACAATCAGCCCATAGCCCTGCAAAATATGCATCATTGTGAAAAATAGGACATCTTATTCCGCGTTCTCGCGCCATTTTATACAATTCACGCATATAATCTTCTTCCATAGTATCTGTGGCATACTCATTTTCTATCTGAAAAAGAATTACATTATCAAATTCGTTTATTATAGGAATAATCTGATTGTACCACTCTGCTATATATTCCATATATTTGGGAGAATACTTGTATTCCGTACCAATTCGATTACGAGGGGTAACATCTTCCATTCTTAAAAGCCAAAACGGAAGTCCGCCGGCATTAACTTCAGCATTAATAAATGGTCCGGGGCGAGCAATTACATATAACCCGGCGTCTTTCGCCGCTTTTAAAACTTTTCTGACATCTTTTACACCGCTAAAATCATATACTCCCGGTTTTGGACTATGATAATTCCAATTAAAATACAAATCTACAGTATTATATCCTCCCGCTTTCATTTTTAAAAAACGATCGCGAGCCATTTTCTCCCCTGGAGTACGGAAATAATGAAAAGCTCCGCTTTTTATAAAAACTCGCTTCCCATCAATGAATAAAGAATATTTATCAAAAGTGACTTCCATCTATTCTATTGTACATTTTTTTCAAAATCCGTCAAATTGTTAATATAAAAAGAATTCAAACCGATATTTTATGTAAACTTTTATAAAAAAAATTTTGTAAATTAGTTTTATTAAAATATTGTTTACGATATAGTAAAGGATATACAAAAGTATTTACCATAAGATTACATACCAGTTTTAATCAGTCGTTTTGGAGGGATAAATAGTGAGAATAAACAGCATCAACGCATCAAACGCATATTCATCAAGATCGTTAAACAGAAATCAAAACAGCCGTAAGAATTCTGTAAAACACAACTCTCAGTCTTCTGCCGGAAATATAACATTCGGGGCACTACCCAGACGTTATGATAAAGTTTTATTAATGATATTAGACGGCTTTGGTTTAAAGGAAGGCGGAAGAAAAAACCCGTTTAGTGAAGCATATATGCCGTTTTTTAAATCATTAACATCAAATTCTTCCGGAGACACATTGTTCAGACCAATTGAAGCCTCAGGAACATATGTAGGTCTGCCTCCAAAACTTGCAGGAAGCTCAGAAGTAGGACACAACAATCTTGGTGCCGGCAGAATGATACCTCAAGATTTGATGATTATTGATGAAGCTATTAAAGACAGAAGTTTTAGGGGAGTAAAACCTTTTATAGACGCAATGCAGCACGTACAAGATAACAAAAGTACACTTCATTTGATGACGTTACTTAGTGATGGGTATGTTCACAGTTCTACTGCTCATCTTTTCGAGCTAATCAAAATGGCAGGAGCAAGAGGAATTGAAAAACTTAAAGTCCACGCATTTTTAGATGGGCGTGATGTAAAAGAAGGTACAGCAATTGATTATATTAACAAGACAAATGCAATATTAAAAGAATATGGTTACGATCAGGTAGCATCATTTATCGGTATGAAGTATCCAATGGATAGAGCAAGAGACTGGTCAAAAACGGGTGTTGCTTATGATCTTTTGGTAAACGGCAAAGCCGAACACGAAGCAAAAACTTTTGAAGAAATATACCGTAAATTGCATACTTTCACAAAAGAATCCGGTAAATATCTTGAGAAAGATATGCCACCGGTAAAATTAGAAGGCTTTGAACCGATTAAAAACGGAGACAGCGTAATATTCACAAATTACAGAAATGACAGAACAAGACAGTTGACTGATGCTATTACTCAAGAAGAATGTACAGCTCCGTTTTTAGAAGGGCAAAAAAGGCTTGAGGATATAAATTTTGTTTGTATGACAGAATATGATCCATCATATCATCTTCCTGTTGCTTTTCCGGTTAAAGTGCATTCAAATACTTTGACTCAAACATTAAATGACCAAAAATTCTATCCATGGGTTGCAGCAGAAACAGAAAAACAAGCACACGTAACATTCTTCTTTGACGGTAAAAAACACATAAGATTTTCTGATACCAGTTATTTCTTCCCGGCTTCAGACCATGAAAAACTAACTCCAAAAATGGAAGCCGGAATATTAAAAGATACAGTTCTAAACTGGATAAAAAGAGCTAAATCTAAAGGAATGATAGTTAACTTTGCAAATCCTGATATGATAGGGCACGAAGCAAATTATGAAAAAGCAAGAGACATGCTTGAACTTTTGGATACAAGGGTTCTCAGACAAATTATAACTAAAGCAAGAGAAGAAGATATTGCAACAATCATAACCGCAGACCACGGCAATATTGAAGATTTGACTCATGGAGGTCATACAAATAATCCTGTACCGTTCATTTCAGTTCTTCCTGGTATGGAAAGTGCTATTGCAGACGGAAGTTTATTCCTTGATAATGCCGCTGATGCAGCAATCAATAGGGTTGCACCAAGTTTCCTTGATGCGCTAAAAGGTGCCAAAACACCAAGTGTTATGTATGATTCTTTATTTAAAATGAAAGAAGTATAGGAGAAAATAATGCAAATAAACAGAATTCAGGAATATAAATACTCAAATTCTTATTCCCAAAACTACGGTATAATTGTTCCTTTTAGAAAGAATGTTCAGGCTCCGAATTACAACATTACAGAATTGAGGAATTATCAAATTCATCCGAGCTTTCTTGGCGGGATAAGAGTAGTAAAAGACCTTGAAAAAACTTCCCTATACAAGCAATTTGTAAAAAGCGGGAAAAGCTATTTCGCATTTGTTAAAGATACAGAAGCTAAGCCAAAACAAATTTCTGAATTCCTATTTGGCATAACAAAAAATGAAGATTTTTCTAAAAATTTTATCGAAGAAATAACAAAAGATCCTAAAAAAGCAGATAAAATCACATCTGTATTGCTTAAAAAAATCGGCGGTAAAGATGCATTTAAAGAGTGGTATTATCACAAATACGGCTATCAAAGAGCTTATGAAAGATACTTTAAAAAAGAAATTTTTGAAAATAACAATGTAACAGTTGACGATATGGTAAAAATTTCACCAAACCTGATGATTGAAACATTGAAACAAAAAAGTCTTAAAACAACAGGTTCAACAGATTTTGTAATAGGGAAAATCCCATCAGAAATCGGAACAATTGAAGATTTTAGAGCCTTAACTCAAAAAGTTAGAGAATCTCAACTTGTAAAAGAATTTATTGCATTTCGCGACTTTATGGAAGATAGTGAAGCTTTTTGTGCAAAATATCCGGAAGCTAAGAAAATTGCTATAAATCCTGCAAGATTTGCAAAAGATTTTATAAAAGCGAAAATTTCCGCATACTTAAAAGCGAAAACACCGGAAGAAAAAGCCGCTTTGGAAAAAGAAATACCTTTTTTAAGGCATATGAAACCCACAACAATTGAAGTAAACGGTAAAAATTACAAATATTCACCAATTTTACGTCCATATTCAACAAAGATGCTTTTCGCGCTCGACCCTGAAGGGGCAAAAAACAGATATTTTGTTACCATGGAAATGTTTAACGATTTAGCTAAAACTTGCCAAAACGTTGTAAACAAAGAAAATTCTGCGATGAGATCTGATTCGCCGTTTTTAAACGCTGTTGTTGATTATTACCTTAAAAGCAACGGCTGCAAAAATGTTCCTGATATGAAGTTCTACGATTACGGTTCGAATGCGGTTGTATATCCGTTCATAAAAGGAGAGCACTTAAAACCGGCAAATAGAATGGATGATTATGGGGTTATTTTTGAAGATACCGCACTCAAAAAAGAGCTAAAACCTTTGGCAAAACTGGGGGTATACATAACAGACTGTTTCAATGAAAACTTTATGAAAGATGCCCAAACCGGAAGAATTCTTATTGTAGATAATGGGCATGCGAAATACTCAAATCCATTAAGACCCGGAGTTAAAATGATTCATTGGGGATTTTCGGATCTTTACGGCAGAGATTTTGTATCCTTAGATGCTGCACTATCAAGAGCAGAATAGACAAAAGTTTTGAAACAATTATTTTTCTGTGATTTTTCTGATTACTTTTGCAGGAATACCTGCAACAATTGTATTTGGAGGAACATCTTTATTTACTAAAGCATTAGCTCCCACGATTGCTCCATCGCCTATACTTACCCCTCCAAGAATGGTAGCATTCGATCCGACCCAGACATTATTACCTATTTTTATTGGTTTTGGATAAATATTTTGCCTAAATTCAGGCCTTTGATCATGATTTAAAGTTGCCAATGTAACATTATGACCGATTAAAACACCATCACCAATAACTATTCCGCCTTGATCTTGGAATTTACAGCATGCATTTATAAAAACATTTTTGCCAACAGTTATATTTTTACCGCAATCTGTGTAAAAAGGCGGGAACAAACGAAAAGATGAATCTATTTCCTTTGCCGTCAACTTTGAAAACAATTTTACAATTTCTTTTTCTGTATGATATTTATTATTAATTTCCATAGTAATTTTTATGGCTTCCTGACTTAATTTATGGAAATATTCTAACATTTCACCTTCTACCAGTTCACCTGATGCCATTTTCGAATAAAATTCTTTTAAATCTATATTCATCACTACATCCCAAACTATAAATAATCTTCTTTATTATAATAACTAAAAATAAAATATTTTACATGATATAATTATTACTATGGAAAATGTAAGCAAACAAAATTACTTTGATATATTCAAGCAAACAATAAGCTATATTCCATCAAAAATATTGGTCATGATTTACACACTAATCATTGTACCATTATTTGCGAATATACTTTCCATAAAGGAAATGAGTATATATTTTATTGCAATACAAGTGCTAAATATAATATGTACTGCATCTTCTGACTGGATAACAAAATCTATTTTAAGATTTCACGAAAAATACACCATAAAAAATAAAATTGAAGATTTTTATTCTAATCTTTTATGGATAACATCAATTGCATACGCAATAGTAATTTTTATATACTGCATTTTAAAAAATACAATACAAACACATTTGGGATTTGATACAATTACCTTTATTTTAACCATAAGTTTGGTTGTCCCATGCGGTTTAAGACAATTGTTATATCAATATTTGCGAGTTATCAATAAACCGCTGTTGTATACAATTAGTTTATTATTATATCAAACCTCATTTATCGGAATATTTTTAATCCTTGCAAAGAGCGTGCCAAATGCAGGATCGTTGCTTTTGGCGATGAATATAGCAGTAATTGCAGTAGATTTATTTGTAATCAAACAAACTAATTTTAAAATAAAATTTAAAACAGAAATAAACTCTCCGATGTTGAAAGAAACTATAAAATATGCATCTCCACTAATATTGACAAATATTTGTTATTGGTTGGTATTTCATTTTTCAAAATTATATTTTCAAAATGCTTCATTATATACATATACAGCGATTATCGGGATTTTTTCACTATTTGCATATAACTTTATACAACCGATTGGTTCTGTATTTGCATTTGCAAGCTTCCCTGAACTTGTAAGTAAATATGAGCATAAACTCCCAATAAATGTATACTGGACAAACATTATACAACTTTTCATTTTTTGCATATTCCCATTAGTATTAACTTTCTGCTATTTTTACAAGGATATTACAGAATTACTCTTCCCTCCTGAGTATCACCTTGGAGCAATTATACTTCCGCTGCTTGCAACTGCAGCATATATTCATGAATTCTTAAAACTTTTAACATCCAAATATCACCTTAAAAATAAAACTTATATTGAAATGATAATTGCAATTCTTACAACAATATTGGCAATTATCTTGAATATTGTATTAATAAATAAATATGCATATATCGGCGCAGGATCTGCAATTTTAATTACAGAATTTCTTCTGGTTGCAATAAACTCTTGCATAAAATTTAAAAACTTTGAATACATAAACTTTTTTAAAATATTAAAATCTACTGTAATAATTATTATATTGGGTTTAATTGTATATGGAATTGTACATTTCATCTTCAAGGCAATTTCAATGCCTTCAAACGCTGTAGAAATTCTCATTTTAGACAAAATATTCTTATATATCGTTTTATTATATTTGGCTTGCGTGATTTATAAAAAACAAATACTTAAATAAAACGTTATTTTACGAAAAATCTTTTTTGATTTAATTTAAATTCATCTCTATTATCTAATAAAATTTGTTTGATTTTATTATAATAGGCTTCTTGACTTGCGGTAGGATTATATCTAACCCAAACTAAGTATTTCATAAGATTTTGTGGAATTTGCTCCTTTGGCAAAACGATAAAATTCATATCCTCAGCCAAATTATTTTTCAGCGCAAAATCTTTAAAATCTTTTATGCTACTTGTAAATTCATCTTTTTCGACATAAAAGGTATTAGTATTTGCAACATATAAATGTACGTAATGATAACCAGCATCAAAATATATATTTTTTAAACGGCGAATTACAGATTGCATTTTATTCGCATCTGTTACGGTATAAAGTACAATTTTGCTGATTAAAGGAGTTATTACTTTTTTAAATTTAGGATCTAATTCTTCTTTTTGTCTATTTGTAACTTCTACATGTAAAACTGATTTTAACTGTTTATTTATATCAATAGACACAAAATCTTCCAGAACCTTCATATCTTCCGGTTTAATATTACCTCGTCGTTTTAATTCTTGTACTACTTCATTTAATTTTTTCACCATTGGAACAATTTTATTATCAGATTTAAAATTTGAATACATTTTACCGGCTTTAAATGTATGACCTAAAATATCCGTGATATTTATATATTCATTTAATAACTGAATGTCCCTATTTTGGAGGTTTTTATATATGTAATTATAAATTTCTTCTGCTTCATTTTTGCCCAATACAGGAGAAATCATATCAGTTAATTGTAATGTTCTTTTGAAAATCTTTATAGGATTGTATTCAAAAGCATCATCAGGATAAATGACTTTTAAAATGTCTGCATAACAATATAAAAGCCATTTTACATACTGCTCTTCGTCTTTAAATGCGTACCAATTTTTTATGTAATTTTTAGAATTATCCTTGTAAAATACATTAGGAGCATATAAGCGATATTCTATTGTCAAAGGTCCGGTAGAACGAAGTTCAGGTATCATCTCAATCTCATGAATTTTGCCATTGTGTTTTATCTTGGCACTGAAACTTAGTGATAGGGACACTATACGCATATACTTCAACATTTCATCGTTGTAAGAAACAATATCACTATACAAATTTATTATATCGTAATCTTTTACAATCATATGACCCGGTTCCATAACGTAAGGCATATAATAATTTGTTTCACCGTCGTGTTTAGAAACCTTTGTTAAATGATTTATATATTTTTTATTTGATATAGCTTTGTCCAGAGAATTAGCAATTTCCAAGGTATAATATTCGTGTCTGGAATCCATATAACTCTTTATTCCATGAGGTGACTTTATCCCGTAAAAAATTCTTGGTTGAGAGTTTTCAATACTTTTTACCAGATAATACTGAAATGCATCCATTTTTTTTACAATTTGGTCAGCAATTACACTTTTGTCTTTTATTTTGTCATAATCAAATGTCCCTAAATCAATAAATATCTCTGTGTCCAAATCATTAGGAATGGGGTTCCGTTGTAAAAAACCACTGCCATAACCATTAATTAATATGTAATCAAACTTTTGTCCTGCCAGAGCCGCATAATATTTTGTTTTATTTAAAGTTTTGTTTAACTCTCTTATAGTTTTAGCGATTTTTTGCATTCCTGAAGTTTCAGTATACGGATTAACATACATAAAATTAATAGTATGATCGTACACATAATAGTATGAAAACCCACCGATTATTAGTGCTGCTGCAATTAGTTTAATAAATTTCTCTCTCATAATAAACAAATTATATTATATAATGGCAATTTAACAAAATTATGTATAGAGCTTAACAATCTAAAAATATTTGCACATATATAAACATCTATGATAGGTTATTACTAAAGGTAAGACGATGAAAAAACTTTTATATACATTATTATTCTTTATACTATGGACTTCACCGCTTCAAGCTTCATTTATCACAAATAGTCCCCCGACAATTCAAATTGCTAATCAGCAACTTGATGAGGAGTTGATATTAGATAAAAAATTACAAAAAATAAAACAAGAACTATTATCATTATATAAAAATAATTTTCCATACGATATTCCTATACTTGAAGATGAAAGATTATCAAATAGCAAACTGTATCAATTTGTTCTTGACTTACCAAAAGGTGCAGACTTGCACGTTCATTGTTCAGAAATAATGTCTATTACGGATTTTATTGAATTTATAAGCCAAAATGAGAGAATATTCATATCTAACAGACCCGAAAGAAAATTGATATACCTGACTGAAGATGCAAATATTCCGGACGAATACATAAATTTTCAAAATGCGCTGAAAAATGGAATTGTAACAAAAGAGGAACTAATAGCCAAATGGACACTTGGGGCGTCGGAATATAACTCCACAGGAATTGCATGGGTAAAATTTGAAAAATTATTTGAAGATATTGATATTATAAAAGATTTACCGGACGAATGGATTTATAAGTATTATTATGAAGCATTTTTAAAATACCAAAAAAATAATATTAACCATCTTGAACTTCGCAGGGTCATTAAAACAGACATAAATAAAGAACGAAAAATGCAGCATATTATAAGACAGGCTTATTATGATGTAAAAAAAATATATCCGGATTTCAGCGTAAAAATAATTGGGAATGGTTTAAAATACCACAAATACAGTATTAAAAATACAAAGCAACGCCTTGAAAACACAAAAATCCTGCAAAAAGAAATTAAAGATGAATCACAAACCCCTAATACCAATTTTATTATAGGATTTGATATGGTAAACGAAGAAGACACATCCAGACCGATTTCTGAATATTCCAAATTATTAAAACAATATGTAAATAGAGATATGAACTTATATATGCACGCCGGAGAAACGACATCACAAAATAAAAACAATATAAATACAGCATATAAACTTGGTTCAAAAAGGATTGGGCACGGCTACAATTTATATATGTTTCAAGATCTTATGAACAAATTCAAAAAAAATAATATTACGCTCGAAATATGCCCAATAAGTAACCAAAGGTTAGGTTATATAAAAGATTTGCGCAAACATCCGGCAAAAACGTATCTTAATCGAGGAATTCCAATTGTAATAGCATCGGATGATCCTATTTTTATGGAAAAAACGCCCCTTGTTGATGATTGGTTTTCGGTTATTATTTCGTGGGATTTGAATTTGGAACAAATAAAACAAATTTGTATGAATTCAATTCTTTACTCCGGATTAACTACACAGGAAAAAGAACAGCTGCTAAACCGTTGGGAAAAGCAATGGAATGATTTTGTAAAAGAACAAAATAAAAAACTGTAGACTAAACTTTTTTCAATTTAGCCCTTAGAATTGCGGCATAGTTTTTGAATTCTGTGTTTTGATGAGTCTTACCAAAATTTGTTGAATGGACTCTGCGTTTTGTTGAAACATAATCAATTTTTTTAATTTTAAACCCATTAGAATTCATTTTTGATTGCCATTCTATAATTTCGCCTGCGTGAACAGATTCATTAAAATATCCTATTTTATCAAAAACTTCTTTTTTTATTAAAATCGCACCTGTAAATAAGCCCCAGTATGGTTTTTGTTTAATCGGTGTTTTTGCTTTTCTTCTTCTGATAGTTCAGGAGAATACCAATCTTGAACTTTTGCCTCTACTGCCATGGTATTCTGTTCAAATTCTTCAGGGGTAAATTCATCATAAAGTTTTTTTAGTGCTCCTTCTTGCATAATATCATCGTGGTCGTGGAACAAAATATATTTACCTCTTTTTCTTTCTTAAAAATCCAATTGTAATTATCTTATTATAATTTCTTAAATATTCCTCATAGGTTAAAGTATTAAGTAGGCTGTATGAATAGCTGAGGGGCAGGGGAAAGATATACGAACCGTAATTTAGGTTCGCTCGAGATTTTTGCACCAACTAATCTTCAGGATGCAATTTCTTTACCATACAACAATAAATTTGAACTTGTGTTTTTACACCTTCATTTATGCATTCTTTCATAAGATTTTTTAAATATTTTTTTTCATACTGTCCCTTGTGATATTCAAAATAAAATCCGTCTAGAGATACTTTTTTAACATCATCTCCTGCGGGCTCTCCAAAATCCCCGTCAAACTTTTCAGCACTTTTTATTGTCACAAACTCTATATTTTTTATTCCTAAATCTGCATTATTAGACTTTGATTTAACGGCTTCTAATTTTTTATCCGAAATAAAGAATTTTACATCTCTGATTTCGTCACTTAAATATAAGTAATTTTTTGATACGGATAAGGGCTTTTTGCTTTCAAATTCCCCAAGAGGATAAACAAAACCATTTTTTGCAAAATAATATATCAAAGCATGATATGAATTATTATTTTCATTTACTTTGTCTGTAATTAGTAAAATACGTTCTTTGGATTTGCTTATTTTTTCAGTTGTATAATAGTAATCTTTTGGAAATTCCTCTAATACAAGAGAATAATCAAAATAATCTTTTTTAGTATTGTACCGATCTATTATGGTACTTTTTTTTTATTGTTAGACGGAATAATCGCATTACTTAACGGAATAAAATCAAATCTTTCATATTTTTCAAATACTTTTTTTCTTTCATTATAGGCTGATTCGGAAACATTTTGCCATTCTTCATTCGTATATGTCAAAAACCAAGGGTTATTTGGATTTTCATATCCGTCATATTTAAAATTGATTTGCGGGAATAATTCTGTAGAATTTTCTACCAAATTATAGACTCTGACTCCGCTTTCCATAGCTCCTGAAGAATATTCGTTACAAAGAAAACTATCATCGCAGACATAATATCTGTTTCTTGCACCTCCGCTAATCACGTGTTTTGGTTGCCTGTTAACCATAGTATAAATATCATAAATTACACCTTTCCAGTCCCCTTGTGCAATTTCACCAATCAAAAGCTCATCTATCCCATCAACATTAACATCATAATATGCGTAACCTATTTTATCCTTTTGAGCAATTACGTTATACATATAACTCATATTTTCTTTTTCAAGTTTTGAACTATCCCATTTTTCATTAATTGCTTTAATATGTTTTTCTAAAACACTTTTATATAAATCTTCCCCCTTCATTCCTTGATTTTTAAAATATTTTGCGCCTTTCACCCCTTGGATATTTACCTCTTCTCCGAGATTGTACAGAGATTTAAATGCTTCAGGAGCCTCAGGAGATTTTGTATAATCATATTGAACATCAGTCGGGTGTTTCAAAACTATATCATATATCACACCCTTTTTATCAACAAGTTCACCAAGTTTTCTGCTGCCCGGAAGCGTAGCATGATCAGAAGGATTTTTATATGCTTTTATTCCGAATGCAAAGCCTCCAAAACCGGCTTTTTTCGACGCTGTATGGAATATAGAAATCTTGTCTTTTTCTTTTTTTATTTCATAGCTGCCATTTAATTGGTTAGGTATAGAAATTGAAAATAATTTGTTCTTAATAATTGTATTATTTTCTTTTGATATACTCTCTAAAGCAAACACTGTCAAAAAACAAAGACAAATTATAAATACTGCAAATATTTTTTTCATTTAATAACTCCTCTCAAATATCATATAATTATGGTATCATTAAAAAAAATAATAAACACACATAATATTTTATAAATTAAAGGTAGGATATGACTTATTTTGGACAAACAAAAGGAACAGAGATTGAAAAACAAATTGCTCAACTTGCAACAGGTTAAGCTGTCGGCGGAGCGATGTATTATGCTCTTGCAAAAGTTGCAAAAGAACAATTTGGTTTAGATGAAGTTGCAAAAGAATTTATTGAACTTGGGAACCAAGAAACAAACCACGGAGCGTTTTATGCATCATTAAACGGGAGATATCCTTATGATGAAAAATCTTTCTGGCAAATGGTAAGAGGTTTATCTAAAGCAGAATATAAAGGGGAAGGTAATGTAAACCAAATTGCAGATAAACTTGAACAACTTGGAATTGATAAAAAAGCGGTTGAGCAAGTAAGAGAATTTGCGCTTCAAGAAAAACATCACGGAGAAAAATTCCTTTATCTATTTTGCCCATTATACACTAAATCGTAAAATTTTATCACTTATTTTGCCATATAAACTATTAAAATTTTGCACATAAACAAATATAGGCATATAATGTTAATATGATTACATTTATTTTAGGCATAATAATATTAATACTTGGTTATATTTTTTACTCAAAGTATATAGAAAGAACTTTTAATCCGGATGACAGGCCGACTCCGGCCCACAAATACAGAGACGACGTGGATTTTGTTCCAATGCCCAAAAATAGAAATGCGCTTATCCATCTTTTAAATATTGCTGGGATGGGGCCTATTATTGGGGCAATTCAAGGGATCTTATTTGGCCCGATAGCTTTTATACTAATCCCTCTCGGTTGCATATTTGCAGGAGGAGTTCATGATTATTTTGCAGGTATGCTTTCTGCCAGAAATCGCGGAGCACAAATTACAGGTTTAATTCATGAATATTTAGGCAAAAAAGCTTTTAAAATTTTTATGGTAATAGTTGCAATAATGTTGTTATTACTTGCAACGGTGTTTGTTTATACTGCAGGAGATCTTTTTGCGGAAAGATTTATGGGAGTAAAAGATTTTGTAATAACTGACCCGAAAGTATTAGGAACATATATTGTAATTCTTTCTTATTTTGTTATGGCAACTCTATTTCCGATTGATAAAATTATCGGGAAATTCTATCCTGTTTTGGGATTGATGTTAATTATCGGGACGGGTTTTGTACTCGTTGGATTTATGATAAACGGAGTAAATTTGCAAAATTTAAGCCTGTCAAACTTTAATACACATCCAAACCATTTACCTCTGATACCGATGTTTTTTATGACTGTTAGCTGCGGCCTTCTTTCAGGTTTCCATTCAACACAAGCGACAATAATTTCCAGAACTCTTGATAAAGAACAAGACGGAAGAAGAATTTTTTACGGAATGATGTGCCTTGAATCATTGATTGCAATTATATGGGCAGCAGCGGCAATGGATGTATACAGTCTTAATCTTGTCCCTCAAAATATTATAGGAACAGTTAATGTTGTAAACATAATCGCAAACAAATTTGTTCCTCTAAATTTGGCATTTTTAGTAACGATAGCAATTATTATCCTCCCGATAACATCAGGGGACACAGCTCTGAGAGGTTTGCGTATAACAATAGCAGATGCGCTTAATCTTGAACAAAAAAATATCCTAAAAAGATTAGTTATAGTAATTCCTATTGTTATGTGCGTTTTAGCAATACTTATATGGGCAAAAACAAATGCAAACAGCTTCTCCTTGATATGGAGATATTTCACATTCTTTAACCAACTGATTGCAATTCCGACATTATGTTGTGGTGCAATATTTTTAGCACGTGCAAAGAAAAATTATTTTGTAGCGTTAATACCGGCTCTATTTTATGTATTTATAACAATGTCTTTTATTTTCAGCGAAAAAATAGGTTTTAACCTTCCGCTAAAAAATGCTGAAATTATTGGATTTGTTCTTACACTAAGCGTATTTATGTATATAATAAAAAAGATAAAGAGAAACAAAAAATAGCACTATGACAAAATTTGATCTACATTTACATACAAATAATTCTGACGGAAGTGACACCCCACAAGAGCTATTACAAAAAATTGAAAACGAAAATATTGGAATTTTTGCACTGACTGACCACGATACCGTTGCAGGAATTCCTGCGATGAAAAAGCTACTTACAAACAAAATAAAATTTATACCCGGAATTGAACTTACTTGTAAAGCAAGAGATATTAAATGTCATATATTAGGCTACAATATTGACGAAACAAGCTCTACACTTTTAAATTTAATTGAGAAAGGTAAATTATTAAGGAAACAAAAGCTTGAAACAAGAATAAATTATTTAAAAGAAATATGGAATATTGAACTGAACAAAGAAGAACTTGATTGGCTATATTCCAGAAAAAGCGTTGTCAAAACCCATATTGCAAATATTTTGGTAAAAAGAGGTCTTGCAGATAATAATATTGCCGCAACGAAAAAATATTTAGATGGCTGTAAAACAGGCAATACCCGCTTTGATGGGGAAGAAGCGATAAATACTATAAAAATTGCAGGAGGTGTACCTATATGGGCACATCCGCTTGGCGGGGAGGGCGAAACTCACCTTGATAAAGAAGAATTTTTACCAAGATTAGAAACAATGATAGATTGCGGAATTCAAGGGCTTGAGTGTTATTATTCAAGATACACAAATGAAGAAATAGAGTTCTTAAAAGACTGCGCAAATAAAAAAGGATTATTTATCACAGGTGGAAGCGATTATCACGGCACAAATAAAACTGTACTATTAGGACAGCTAAACGTAAATAACACCCCGATAGATTCAAAAGAACTAAATATTATTTTTCCCTAAACAAAACCATTGCACACGCACTTAAAATTGCGGCACCTATAAGAACTTCAAACGGAAATCTTATCAGTAGAGATTTATCCAATATCATTGGGATTAATAAAATTGCGCCGGCAGGCGGAAAATATATTTTTATTCTATCAAGTGCAAAAAACAAAATCGTACAAGCAAGAGCCGTACAAATAAATAACGGCAGTCCAAAAAATTCATTCAATAAAAGCCTTAAAGCACATCCTACAAAAGAAGCAAACGTCATAAGCCCTACAATATATAAAGGCTTCTCTCTTGCCGGACTTTTGGGATTGGAAAGTTCAGTAAACATCACAATCAATGGAGGTGCAAGGAAATAAATTTGGTGAGTTTTAAATGGCAAAAGAGCAACAAGCCCGAAAACAATCAAAAGTTTTGACCATTTTATTACTTGTTTTTGAACCTCAAAATTACAAGGGACAAAACTATTTACAGGCCTAAAATGATATTTTTCCATAAGCCATTGAGCAAAAATTATTATTAATGACATCAATGAAACAGATATAGGATATATCCAACTGCTTGTTCTCAAATAAACCGGTAATATACATGCGGAAATTATCGGTACAAAATTTGTTTTAAATAATGTCAAAATAAAGCCGGTAAACGCAAAACACAGACATACCTGAAAAATTAAAGCCGTTGTACAATATTTTACAACTAACACTCCGAATAAAGCCGCTAACGACATCAAAATAAAAATACGTCTTTTATTGGTCATCCAAGGTTGCTGCTCACTAACCCACGCACCGATTGTAAGAGCACAAATTTCAGGGAAAATAATCTCTGATTCATGCGAAATTTCGGCAACAAATACCATCACAAATGCCATTATTATCCCAAAAAGATATCTCTCTATTCTAATTCTTTTTAATACTTCGGCTTTCACACTTTTATAATAAAATAACGTTAACAAATGTTCAACTGTAAATACTTTATATGCATGATACAATAAAAGAACAGATTATGAGATAATGACGGGTGGTAAAAAATTAAGAGGTTCATGGAATGGAAGTAACAATTAAAAGAATTGGCTTAGATGGTTTACAAGTATCAGCTGCAGGCAGATTAGACTTAGACAATGCGGTTGAATACGGCTCAAAAATTAAAGATTTTATTGAAGATAGTGAAGAACAAATAACAGAAGTTACTCTTGATTTTACAGAAATTACATTCATTTCAAGTTTTGGCTTAAAAGTGATATTAGAATTATATAAACAACTTAAAGATCAAAATGGTTCAATAAAACTTAAGAATGTACCTGAACAAATCAAAAATTCTTTTAAAATGGTTGGATTTGATAAATTTTTAGTATTTGAATAATGTTTAAAACGGTTAAATCAAAAATACTTGCAATAGCAGTAACAATACTGGCGTTCCTGATGCTTGCTTCGTTGTGCCATGTGTATTTTGCACGAATGAACACAAAGCAGCTTATGGTTCAAAATTACAAATTTTCAATAACCGCAAGCCCATTCATACAAGATATTAAAAGCAGAATCGTAAGTACGGAAGATAACCTTAAAAGCCTGTCACTAATCGGAAGTCTATATTATAAAACAGACAGGAGTAATGAACTGACTGATAGGGTTATAACAAGAATTTTCGAAAATTATCCTCAGACTTTGGGCGGCGGGATTTGGTTCAAACCTTACATACTGGATAAGTCTAAAAAATATGTTTGTTTCTACGCATTTAGGGATAAAAATAATAAAATTGTAATTGACAGAAATTTTGAAAGCGAAACATATGATTATCCTAATCAAGAATGGTACAAGCAAATAATATCTCAAGTTACACCTGAGCGAAATATAGTATGGTCAAAACCGTATTATGAAAATCAAGGAAGTTACACAACCATGATTACTGCCGGCACGGGTATATATGTAGACGGAGAACTGGTCGGGATAGTAACCGTAGATTGGGAACTGGATTCTGTCATTGATGAAGTTTCAAAAATGAAACCTTTGGAAAAAACTTTTTCAATGTATAAAAAAGGCAACGAAATTAAAAACAGCTTTGCACTGTTTGGAAACGTAAAAGATGATTATGTAATTGCAACAAATGACCCGTATCTGGATAATGATGCCGTAAGCGGGCACTCATTGAAAGAAATTCCTTGGTATACAAATGCCAATCATTTGTACAATACAACTTACATAACATACCATAATAAAAAATATATTCCATTTGTTAATGAATTAAAAAACGGGATGGTCGTAATAGTTTGTCTTCCAAAATCCGGAATGTTCAGGATTGTTGACAAGTTTTATATCATTTTGATTTTGGCAATGCTCGGGATTGCATTGCTTATTCCTGCACTTTTATATTACAGTTTAAATCACTACATAATAAATCCTATTGATAAATTGACAGAATTTGCCCATAAAATCGGTAAAGGGGAAGATATTCAAATAAAAATAGAAAAACCTGAAGAATTTGCACAACTTGCCTCAACATTTGATAAGATGACAAAAGATATTAAATCAATTACTCAGGAAAGAGCAAAACTCAATTCTGAACTTTCTATCGCAAAATCTATACAGGCTTCAAGTCTGCCAAATGTTTTTCCGCCATTTCCGGAAAGAAAAGAATTTGACATATATGCTTCAATGGAACCTGCCAAAGAAGTCGGCGGAGATTTTTACGATTTCTTTTTCATTGATGAAACTAAATTTATGTTTTTAATCGCAGATGTTTCAGGTAAAGGAGTTCCTGCCGCATTATTTATGATGACAGTAAAAACACTTATAAATAACGTTTCACAAATGAACTATTCTCCAAAACGGCTTATTGAAATTATAAATAACAAAATATGCCAAACAAATAAACAGGGGCTTTTTGTTACGGTACTAATGGGAATTACAGACGTAAATACAGGAGAAACAAGTATCATAAACTGCGGTCATAACCTTCCACTTATAAAAAGACAAAACGGGGGATATGAATACCTGCAGCTTGAATCCAACATCGCACTTGGAGTATTTGAAAATAGCGAATTTGAAATATATGAAACAACCTTAAATCCAGGAGATTTAATATATACCTACACCGACGGGGTAACAGAGGCCATAAATGATAATAACGAAGTTTTCGGAGAAGAAAGACTCTGTGATTGTTTAAATAATATCAATAATACAATTCCGTCAGAAATTGCACAAAATGTAAAAAATTCAATCAAAGAATATACTAATTCAAATATACAAAGTGATGATATCACAATGTTGATATATAAATATAATGGTTTATCCGACAATATAAAAACATTCAAGCAAACAGCTATTCAAGAGAATTATAATCAATTTTATAATTGGCTTCATTCAACTTGCAAAGAATGGAATATAAATGAAGAATTAACAAATAAACTTGATATGTGTGCAGAAGAAATTTTTGCCAATGTTTCATTCTATGCTTACCCGCCAAAAACCGGAGATATTGAATCTATATTAACCTTAAAAGAAGATTGTATAATTTTTGAATTCAAAGACGAAGGCCTTGAATATAATCCATTAGAAAAACCTGATCCTGACATAGATTTACCACCGGAAGAACGTCCTATTGGGGGACTGGGAATTTATATGGTCAAACAAATGGCAGACAGTATTTTCTATAAAAGAGAAAAAAATCAAAATATTTTAACTATGGTTTTCAAAATATAAATTTACTCGCTTATATTATATTCATAATATTATTAATGTTCATCCGGCACAATATTTGACTCAATATATTTTTGTATTTTTTCAAGATTAGTGCAGCAATCTTTTACCCCAACGTCATATATAGCTTGTAATTTATTCAAATTCTTTTCAACTCGCTGCATTTTAATTTTTTCACTTGGCCTTAGAGCAATAATTTTACCTTCTTTTTCGTATTTTCTTATTAAATCCAAAGTTTCATTGTAATTAATGTAAGCATTTTTTGCGGTTTTTATAAATTCAGGATATTTTTTATAAACTAAACCATACGGCATCCATGATTTTGTTTTACTATAATCTGCCGGTTTTGTTTGAATTACAATTATTTTCTCATAACCCATATCAAAAGCCTTTTTTAATGGGATTGGATCTGCAACAGCGCCATCTAAATATTTATTTCCGTTGATTTCTACTAAATTTGATACAAATGGCATAGAGCCCGAAGCTCTTAAATATTCCAAATCTTTAGCGCCGTCTTTTATCTCTATATATTCAGCCTTACCGCTTTCAACATTTGTAACAACAGCGTAAAACTCTATTTTTGATTTATTATATGTTTCTATATCAAACGGGTCCAATTCATAAACAAGCTTATTGAAACAGAAATCTCTGTTCATAACATCACCCGTGGTAATAAGAGAATACAAACCCATATACCTTTTATCCTGTGCATATTTTAGGTTATATCTTAAGGCCCTGCCTATTTGTTTTGATTTGTAATTTATTCCAAACAAAGCACCTGCAGAAACCCCTATAATAGTATCTACTTTTATATCGTTTTTCATAAAAACATCTAAAACACCAGCGGTGTATAAACCTCTCATAGCCCCGCCTTCTAGGACTAAAGCTACTTTTTTGCTATTTTTATTTGGAGTTTGATTATTCATAGGTAATATATTAAATCAATCTGCTAAAAATGCCAAAGTATTACATAATAATTTTTCCAAAGTTTTACAAAACATCTATAACTCTCAAGCCGACTATCCTACAAGCAAAATAATACTCTTATATTTAATATATCTTAATTATACTTTTATTATTAAACATCTTTGTATTAAAATAAATTGGATACAGTTTTAAAATCAACTATATAAATATAATTGTATTAAAGATATGAGAGAGATTATTGATAATAAAATCAATAAACACACTCACATTGAACATATTTTTTGGAATTAAGAGAAATTTTATTAGGGAATATATTAATTATTCAATATGATTATGACTTTTGAATCAAAAATTATACGCAGGATAGATAAAAATGATTAAACTAACTGAAAAAATATTTTCAATTACTGACTATAATGAGACCCATAAACAAATTACTATTCTGGGGCTAAAAATAAAATTCCCAAAAGCCGAATATATAAAACTGCAGCAAAATAAGGACTTTTACTATTACAAAAAAGCTAAAATTGATATTACTCAAATTCCGCCTGCAAAAGGACAAATAAGAGATATACAACTGGCCAATTTAGCTTTATTAAAAGAGCTTGATTATGTTTGCAAAGAAAGCGGGCTAAAATATTGGCTGGTTTTTGGTTCTTTATTAGGGGCCGTCAGACATAAGGGATTTATTCCGTGGGATGATGACATAGATGTTGGCATGATGAGAAAAGATTATGAACAGATAATAAATTCTTTTAATAAATATTCTAGGAATACTGATATCTATGCAGAATATGTATATCAAGGGAAATCACAAACAATTATCAAAGTAAAACACAAAAAATGCCCATTTCTTTTTGTGGACATTTTCCCGCATGATTATGCAAATTCAATTGACACAAAAGAAAACCGAATTCTAAAGACGAAAAAACTAATTGAGTTGAGGAAAAGACTGAACAAAGATAAATCTATAGATAACGTAGAAAAAGTTCTTGGTAGAGTAAAAAAACTCAATTCAGAAATAATTCCGGATACGTATATAGAACAAAGCGATATACAATGTGGTTTAGAATATTCATACACAGAGCCAATATGGGTTCATTCATACGATACAATATTTCCGCTTAAAGAAATATTGTTTGAAGACTTTAATGCAATGTGTATGAATAAACCTGAGCAATATTTGTCCGATATTTATGGAAATTATATGGAATATCCGAAAAAATTCGGTTTTGGGCATAGCATGTATATGACTTTATCAGAAGAAAACAAACAACATATCAAAGAAATTACAAAGGGATAAAAATGAAATTTTTTGAAATTACATATGACGAAAATACAATGCACAAAGTATATAATATATTGGGGATAAAAATTTCCCAAAAAGATAAAATGGGAATATTAAGGGCAGAAAAAGAGTATTTACGCAATGCTATTAATAAAATCGGAGCCGACAAAATGCCGCCTGCTACAGGAGAACTTCGACAATGGCAGCTTGAATTGCTCGAATTATTGAAAACATTTGACAAAATATGCAGAGAAAATAGCGTTCAATATTGGCTTGATTTCGGGACATTGCTAGGGGCAATAAGACACAAAGGTTTTATTCCTTGGGATGATGATGTTGACACAAGTATGCTAATTTCTGATTTAGATAAAATTCTACCGATATTAGAAGAATATTTTAAAAATACAGACTTCATAATCAGAAAACGCGCACAAACCTGTAACAATTTTCAAATAAGAATACGTCACAAACAATACAACTTAGGCATAGATATTTTCCCTGTATACAAATATCCGGAAAACAATTTGACAGAGGAAATAAGAAACGAAATTACAGAGAAAATAATTAAAGCAAGAAAAATTTTTGAAAAGAAATACAATTACAAAAATATGCCTGAAACATTAAAAGAAAAAGCAATAAATGACATTACAACTATTCAAAATAGTATGATAATACCTCAAAATAAATGCATACCGGACAAACCTATTTTGTTTCACGGCATAGAATTTCCATATGAAGAGGGGTATTATGTAATGCCTAATGATGAAATCTTTCCATTAAAAGAAACATACTTCGAAAATTTAAAATTGTACATTCCAAATAAATATGAACAATATCTATCAAATTTGTGGAAAAATTGGAATGAGATACCTAGTTCAATTTGTATTTTTGAGCATTACTATAAAAATTATAAAAATAATTATGAGGAGGAATAATGGGTAAATTATTTACATGCGGTCCAGTACAGATGTATCCGAGTACCGCAACAATAAGAGCAAAAGGATTTATACATTTCAGAACAACACAATATGGCGATATGGTAAAAGATACATTACGCAGGTTATCAAATTTGTTGGGGAACCACGAAGAATATGCAACCATTTATCTTGCTTCTTCCGGAACAGGCGCAATGGAAGCGACAGTTGAGAATTGTATGGGGATAGGTGACAAGGCTTTGGTTGTAAACGGTGGAGGATTTGGCAAAAGATTTTGCGAATTATTAAATTACCACAATGTACCATATGATTCTATAGATTTAAAATGGAATGAAGAACTTACGCAAGAGCATTTAAAACCGTATGAGAACAAAGGATATACTGCACTATTTGTAAATATGCACGAAACAACATCCGGTCAATTATATAATATGCAAATGCTTTCTGATTTTTGCAAAAGAAATAACTTATATTTTATAGTAGATGCAATAAGCGCATTTCTTGCTGATGAATATAATATGGAAAAACTTGGTGTTGATTTAACAATAATAAGTTCACAAAAAGGTTTGTGCTGTTCTCCTGGATGCGCGATTGTATCCTTCAGTAAAAGAATGATTGATAAATTGTACAGTGATAATACATTAACACCATCAAAGTACTTTGATTTTAAAGACTACCTAAGAGGAAATATTGACAGAGGTCAAACACCATATACACCCCCTGTTTTAGTTATGTATGAAATTCAAGATATGCTTAATATGATTGACAACGAAGGCGGTTTGAGCGGAAGACTAAAAATTGTGAAAGAAAAATGTGAATATTTTAGAGGAAAGGTAAAAGAAATTGGGCTTACAATTCCTGATTATCCTCTATCAAATATGATCACACCAATATGGTTTGAAGAAGTCAGCGCTTATGATGTTATTCAGGTTCTAAAAGACAAGTACGAGATGTATGTAAATCCTTGTGGAGGAGAACTGGCTACAAAACTATTGCGTGTATCACATTTAGGAAACACGAATCTATCTGATTTTGACGAATTGATAGAAAAAATTCAATTATCTGTTCAAGAAATTAAAGAAAAACAATTACAAGGAGTTTTATAATGATAGGGAACAAAACAGTAGTTTATACATCGGAAATACAACAATAGCAGATATTGATGAATTGTTGGAGAAGTTAATATTATCAATTGAAAAAGTAAAAGAAAGGAATTGCGCAAGTGTCATTTAAGGTAAAACATTTTCTTGATATACCAAAAGAACAGTGGGATAAATTTGTATATTCAAATTCTATGGGCTGGGCATATTATTTGTATGATGTTATTTCAATACATCGTAATAGTTCATATAAAAATATTTCGTTTGCAATATTAAATGATAAAGACGAAATTTTATTTGTTATTCAATTGCATTTAGCTTCAAGGAAACGATTAATATCTCAATGGGGTTTTTGTTTAAAGGATGATTTACCACCAAAACAATTGAAAAAATTACAAAAATTTTTTGAAGATTATATTGATTTTTATATAAAGGAACATAAGATAAAATCTTTTGAAATAGCATTTCCACCTTTAACGAAATCAAATGAACCTTTAGCACATAATTTGATAAATCCTGCTATGTTTTTTGGATTTAAGCCTGAAATTAGATATACATATGTGGTAGATTTATCAAAGCCTGATGACAGAATGCTGGCTGACTGTGAAGAAACAACCCGTCAAGCAATCAGAAAAACTGAGGCTTCAGGAAAATATTCGATAGTAGAATCCAATGGTTCAGAAGATGATTGTAAAAAATATATAAAACTGCATAAAGAAACTTATACCAGAACCGGAGCTGCTGATTCAATAATAGCTGATAGTTATCATGAACATATATTTAAAAAACTTATCCCATCAGGGAGAACAAAAGTATTTTTCCTAAAAGATAATGCTACGGAAGAGTATATTGCAACGGTTATGATACTCTTATACAAAAATACCGCATATTACTGGTGGGGATGCTCTAAAAATGAAAAAGATATTGGGATTAATAAATATCTGTTATTTAAGTCTATCTGTACAATAAGAGAATCTTTTGGAAAAACAGGCTATTTTGAAACGGGTGGAGCTTATCCATTTTTAAGGAGTGGTAAATATAAGGGACTTAATGATTTTAAAAAATGTTTTGGAACCTTTTTACATCCAATTTATAAAGGTACATATTTAATAGAAGTTAAAAGAAAACAAATAAACATTTTAGGGATAAAAATCAAACACAAGAGTTATGTAAAGCCAAAAGAAGAGTTTATCTATAATTCAAAGGCTAAATATTGGACGATTGTAGAAGGTCGTAGCGAGAGTAATATACATATTTGTAAAAAGGATAAAACAGTATAGAGGTAATTATAATGATAGGGAACAAAACAGTAGTTTATACATCGGGAACATTTGATATGTTACATGTCAATCATTTAAAAATGATTGAGTACGCAAGAGCGTTAGGGGATATTTTGATAGTCGGAGTCAATACAGATGAGCTTGTTGCAAGCTACAAGTCAACTCCGATAATCCCATTTGAAGAAAGGATTGCGCTGATGAAGGCAATCAAAGGACCGGATATAGTTATTCCTCAACGTTCATTAGACCATACAGATAAAGTTGCTAAACTCAATTTTGACATATTTGTAGTTGGGGATGACTGGGTCGGCAAATATGATTATTTGAAAGATATGGGAGTAGATGTAGTGTACTTCCCTTATGGTGCAGGTATAAGTTCTTCGAGTCTGAAGAAAAGAATTTATAATAACTATAAAAAATTACAGGAAAAAGTGGACAACCATTTGCCTATGGATGCAGAAACAAAAAATAAATAAAGGAATATTTATATGAATCTTCGTGATATTCGCAGATTATTGTTCAAATTTAAGTATATAAAAGGAAAAAATAATAGGGTTGTTGCCATTAAAGATGGAAAAGAATACAACATTTTGATGCTGAGCAAGCATTTTAATATTGAAGGCAACAATAACCAAATAATTTTTAATTGCGATAATATAAAAAAGGTTGAAAGAAACATGCCAAAAGGGCTTAAAATTTCTATAAGCGGCAATAATAACTTCATTAGCATAGAATATCCTTTAAAAATTACAGATACGTGTATTTCAATGACAAACGATAATAATTCATTTGAAATAAAATCTTCTAAACATAAATTGAATGGCGCATATTTTTCTATTGCGGACGGTTCAAGCGTCAAAATTGGTAAAAATTCTGAAATCTGCACAGGCAATGTACGAGTAGTATGCAACGGTTGTTACAAGACTCCGCATAAATTAGTAATTGGAGATGAGTGCCATATCGCAAGAGATACACTTATTAGAACCTCTGATGGACAGACATTAGTTGATCCTGAAACAAATATGGCAATAAACGAGCCACAAGACATAATTATAGGAAACCACGTGTGGCTTATGTCACGTTGCATGATTGTTAAAGGCGCCGTAATCTCAGATAACAGCGCTGTTGCACCGTATTCTTTTGTTAATAAAAGATTCTACGATAAAAATGTCTTACTCGCGGGTATTCCGGCGAAAGTAAAAAAAGAAAATATAAAATGGGATACAAGATCATATAATATTTATATGAAAGATTTTGAAGAAAATAATGTGCTACAAATATAAACTACAAGATAAATTTATAATCACCGGTTAACGGATATAAATTTTAAGGAGAACAGTAGTGATTACTGAGGATAAAAATTACAATTACAATATAGATTTAGTATATTTATGGGTTGATGGCAAAGATGCTAATTTTATTGCACAAAAAAAATATTGGCAACAGCAAATGCATGTATCTCTTACTGAAGATACGAATAATGCTCGTTTTGTCGATAATGAAGAACTTAGATATTCCTTAAGATCTGTTGCAAAAAATGCACCTTGGATACATAAAATTTTTATAGTTACAAACGGACAAGTACCTTCATGGCTTGATCCAACCAATCCGAAAATAAAACTTATTAATCTTAACCAAATAATGCCCAAAGAAGCATTACCAACATTCAACAGCTGCGCAATTGAATTTTGCATTCATAACATTCCTGAGCTATCAGAGCATTTTCTGCTCGCAAATGATGATTGTTTTATAAATAAACCAATTAGCCCGAGTTTCTTCTTTGATAATAAAGGACGCCCTATATTCAGACTAAAGAAAGTACACATCACAAATAAAAGACTCTATGTAAGTCAATATGCCCGTTCTCTATATAATAGTTTTAAATTAATAAATAAAAAATATAATAAAAATTTCGAGTATATGGAACCTCATCATAATATTGATGCATATACCATAAGCGGATGCCGTGATTGCGAAAAAGCGTTTTCAAAAGAATATAATGACGTTATAATGTCAAAATTTCGCAATGAAACAATCCAAAGGATAATTATTGCTCTATATCTAAAAATGCAGAAAAAAGCAACAATAAAATTAGTAAAAGACTGTGCATTTTCAATAAAAAGTGAGTCCGGTTATTTTGATATTTCTTCTTATAATTATATGATTAAGCAAATATTTTTTAAAAATCCGTGCCTTTTATGTATAAATGACGAACCGGGGGTACTGGACAATGAAAGAAAGGGATTTCGACTACTTTTAGAAAGCATTTACCCCGATAAACAGTTATGGGAAAAAGATGAAATTAATATCGAATTAAAAGAAAAAGCAACAGAACTTTTAAAATCAAAAAGAAGTTTTTTAGTAAAAGAATTTATACGAATTTTCTTAAAAAATATTTTTTCAGTCGCAAATGACAGCATTGATGGTGTCCCTTTAAAAATAATTAAAATTTTGGGTATACAATTAAAAATTGATCTTCTTAACCGACGAAATATAGAAAAAAATTATGAAAAAATAATTAAAAAACTTAGAAAAAAAGTAAAAACACAAAAAATTAAAGTAGCCTTTCTGGTATCCGAAAACTCAAAATGGGGATATCAATCACTGTATGATTTATTTGCAAAATCAGATATATTTGAGCCTATTGTTTTAATAACATTACTAACAAGTGTACATGAGGGTCGTGATACTACCAGAAATAATACTCAAGAGAATTATGAATTCTTCAAAAACAGAGGAATGAATGTTGATTATCTTTACAAGAATAATAAATATAGAAGTTTAGAACGGTTTAAGCCGGATATTGTTTTTTATGAACAGCCTTGGGATATAGAAAGAAAATACAGACCGAGAGCAGTTTCAAAATATGCTCTAACAGCGTATTGTTCATATAGCTATGAAATTTTAGATGATACAGATAATTATTTCAATAATTTCCACGGATATTTATACAAATATTTTATAGAACACGAACTTAATCATAAAAGATATATCAATTACAGCTCACTGGCGGAGAACAATTGCGTAATTGTCGGATACCCAAAACTGGATGCATACTTAAAGCCAATGAAAGCTGTACATCCTGCGTGGAAAGAACCTGAAAAAATAAAAGTAATTTATGCTCCGCATCATTCATTTGATAATTCATTAAAACTTGCAACTTTTGATAAAAATCATGATTTTATTTTAAAACTTGCAAAATCTCATCCGGAAACGACATGGATATTCAAACCTCATCCGAGATTAAAATTTGCACTTATGAAAATGAATCTTATGACAGAAGCAGAAATTGACAAATATTATGAAGAATGGGGGAAAATAGGAACAGTATACGCTCAAGGAGATTACATTGATATATTCAAATCATCAGATGCGATGATAACAGATTGCTTATCTTTTTTAGCAGAATATTTGCCATCACAAAAGCCATTAATAAGATTAATTAATCCCGCATCAAAATCATTGAATGAACTTGGGGAAAAGGTTGTCAGTGAATATTACAAAGCACATAATGACAGAGAATTGGAAGAAATATTTAAAGAAGTAGTATTAAATAAAAATGATTATAACAAATCTCAAAGATACAATTTAATCAAAGAAATTTTTGACTCTAACAATTCTTCAGCATCAAAAATTTATAATTATTTAAAAGAAAAGATTGAAAATTAATAAAAGGTCCTTAATTATGACAGAAAATATAAATAAGCATTTTTACAATATAGATTTTTTCAGAGTATTTTTAATACTTGCGATAGTTCTGTTTCACAATAGAATTCATTTGAGTTATCTTAACTCTGATTTATACTCTTTTCTATATAATGCTTTTGGAAACGGCAGGAATGCAGTGGATGCATTTTTTGTTATTTCAGGTTTTTTCCTTATATTAACTTTTAAACCGGCACTATCTATTATCAATTTTATTAAGAAAAAATATATCAGACTCTCTCCTGTAATTGCGTTTTCCGTACTGCTTTGCACTTTAAGTTGGGCTATGGGTGCTACTGATTTTAAACTAATTCCTAATATTACTACTATATTTTTATTAAACAGTTTTGGCAGATTTTGGTGCATCGGTTCAAATGTTGTATTATGGTATACTTCTGCCTTATTTTTTGGGCTGTTTGTTTTTTACTGCATAAACAAATTTGTTGCGAAAAAATACATTTTTTCTGTTATTTTCTCAATTACATTCTTAAGCATATTATTACTTCAAATATTAAGGCACGGGGACTACGACGGATACGATATTGTATTTTATCATATAATTTCAGTCAGCACACTACGTGCCTTTGCAGGGATAGGAACAGGGAGTTTAATTGCTTTGAGCTACAATAATATATTAAAAATATCTGATTCTTTCGGGGAAAAAATATTTTCAATTTTGGAAATTTTATGTTTCGGATTTATATTTTGGTGGATGTTCTGTGTACATAATTTTGTAAATCATTTTTATTTTCTGCTTATTTTCTCTATCTTATTTATATGTTTTTTGATTAAAAAAGGTATCTTGTCTACATATACAGATAAACCAATTTGGGCAAAATTAGGGAAATATACTTATTCAATATTTGTAACTCATTACATTATAATAAGAATACTTTATATGAAATTATGGAAAAATAACACTGAATTTGTACAAGCTTATCCTTATATTCCAATATTTATAAATCTTTTTGCGGTACTACTCCTCGGTATCGTCACATATCATTGCATAGAAAAGCCTTGCACAAATATGTTATCAAAAATAAAAAAGGAGAATAGCTAAATGGACTTTAATTTTTTGTATAGATTATGCAACAGAGAAGATTTTTGCAGTTATATATTGAATAAATTGGCCAAAATTGGAACCTGTTATATTTTTAACAAGCAAGAACGAAGAAAGAAACGAAACATATTATATGATAAATTGAGAACTCAATTGTACGGTTATCAGGTTTTTAAAACAGCAAAAGAAATCGGAGAAGGTTTTTGGTGTGGCGGATTCTCAACAGTGAATAAGAATACCGTTTTAAAGAATAATGTTTGTTTTAATGGAATGAGAATAATGGGTAATGGCAATGTAACAATCGGCCAATATTTTCACTCCGGAGTTGAGGTATTAATGATTACTCAAAATCACAATTATGATAAAGGGGAAGCAATACCTTACGATGATACATATATCTATAAAGACATAGAAATTGGCGATTTTGTATGGTTGGGTCCCAGAGTAATGATATTACCTGGGACAAAAATTGGAGAAGGTGCTATTATACAAGGGGGCTCTGTGGTACACGGAGAAATTCCGCCATACGCAATAGCAGGCGGTAACCCCGCAAAAGTATTTAAATACAGGAATATAGAACATTTTGAAAAATTAAAAGCAGAAAAGAAATTCCATTAATAAAAATCACGAAAATTATATGAAAAAAATTGTTTGTTACGGAGATTCAAATACATTCGGATTTAATCCTAAAGAGGGTACAAGATATGACGAAAATACCCGCTGGACCTCTATATTGCAAAAAGAACTCAAAGGTGAATATCAAGTCATAAATGAAGGAATGTGCGACCGAACAGGATTTGTTGATAACCCGAATGGTGTTTTATTTTCCGGTTCAAAACATTTCCCTGAATTTTTATCGCAATACGAAAATATAGATATTTTGATTCTTTGGATTGGTACAAACGATTTGATGTACCAATATAATATTAGTTCTGAAACTATTGCAATTGGATTGGAAAATTTAATCAAATTATCGCAAACAAAAGCACAAAAAATTATTATCATCCCGCCGGTAATATTACATGAGAATATACTAAAAGGTTACTTTGGGGACAGATTTGACAAAATAAGTATCAAAAAATCTGAAGAAGCAAGAATAATATATGAAAAACTTGCTCAAATGTATCATTGTAAATTCTTTAATGTAAATAAATTTGTAAAACCATCTGATATTGACGGCTTACATTATGACAAAAACTCACATAAAATTATTGCAGAGAAATTAACTTCTCTTATCTGATTTCTTTTAAAATCAAGTTTGTTTTATTATTGTTAATATTACCGCTTAACTGAATTCTGTAGTATCTTGATTTCTTTTCATCAGCATTAATTTTTGGTATTTGTGCCAACTTTGTTTTATATAATTCTTTTGTTTTTTCCGGTCTAAAGACGACTTTCAAAATCAGACTAACAGGAATTCCAAATATACGTATCCCTTTCGGAGCTTCTTTACTATAATGCCAAAACAGTTGTAAATCTGCATACTGTTTTTCCATATCATAATTACCTTCTAAGAATACTGCTGATAATTCATGCCAAGTTGTCATTTTTATATTTTTTATCTCTGCATTATGAACATCAAATGTCCCTTTTATATCATCTTTCATAAGATCTTTTTGAGTCAAATCGAAGTTTGTTATTTGTGATAATTTGTATTTTGAATTTTTCATTATAAATTCTTTATCACCAAGTTTTGGCAAAAATCCTTCTTTCACTTCAAACATACAATGAGCATCCAAAAATCTAAACATATCTTTTGCCTTAAGATCAACTTTCGCGTTAGCAATACCTTCTATTTGATCTTTAAGATTAAGCGTCATCTCGGCTGCCTTATTGGAATTAATATTGAATGCTTCAAATGCAACTTGTGAAGTATTTTTAGCAAAATTATAAATCCCGTTTGCACGAATAATTCCATCAGCAAAATTTAAATCATCCATTTTGAAATCAAATATATTATTTTTCATACTGCCAAGCAGTTATACAAATAGATTAGTTCAGTGCAACTAATCTATTTTTTATAAGAATTATAAACGAATTAAATGCAATTATTTTTTTATTATTTATTGACATTTAATTATAACTACTATAAAATATAG